>Ga0310695_10000557_pt1 | contig 95584 bp, 65 predicted proteins | sample RumenRJG_04DNA_FD_203882 | JGI IMG/M metagenome (GOLD analysis project Ga0310695, IMG submission 203882) | Bovine rumen microbial communities from Lethbridge, Alberta, Canada - RJG_04 (v2) (version 2) | ecosystem: Host-associated > Mammals > Digestive system > Stomach > Rumen | place: Canada...
TTTTGCTTTTTAGTCTTCTTCGTCAGAATGTGACTTTTGTAAGCGTGCTTACGCTTGATTTTACCGGTTCCGGTAAGCGTGAAACGCTTTTTTGCACCGGAGTTCGTTTTTACCTTTGGCATTTTGTAATAATTTTAATTTGTTAATACTAAAGTCTCGGGCAGCCACGCGCACTCGGCGCGTCAATAAGGTAGGCCCTACGACTTGTTTATTGGTTCAATAATCGCCTGACATAGGCTTTGACTGTCGTTTGACCGTCGTTCGACTATCGTTCGACTGTCGTTGTTAGCCGTTTAAACGAGGTTGCTGTTTGGCTGTTGTTTGGCAATTATTTTTGGCTCTTGGGGCTGATATTGAGTATCATTCGTTTGCCCTCGAGGTTTGGCACGTTGTCGGGTTTGCCATATTCGGCAAGGTCAGCTGCGAAACGCGCGAGGAGGAGTTCGCCCTGCTCCTTGAAGACGATGGAACGTCCACGGAAGAAGACATAGGATTTGACCTTGTTGCCCTCTTTGAGGAACTCGATGGCATGCTTGAGCTTGAAGTTGTAATCATGATCGTCGGTTTGGGGACCGAAACGAATCTCTTTGATTTCCTGCTTTTTAGCGTTTGCTTTTGCCTCTTTTTGTTTTTTCTTTTGTGCGTAGAGGAATTTCTGGTAATCAACAACCCTGCAAACAGGAGGAGTAGCGGTAGGAGCAATCTCAACGAGGTCGAGGTTGAGATCATCCGCTATTTTCAAAGCCTGTTGAAACGGGTAGATGCCCTGCTCTACGTTATCGCCAATAAGGCGCACTTGTGCCACACCGCGAATTTTGTCGTTAATGCGATGCGGATCTTCTTTGATAACACGACCACCGCGTGGTCTGGGAGTAATAGTTGCTATAGTTTTAGCCGTTAGTAGAAAGCAGAAAGCAGAAAGACCGCTTAGTTCAAGCAGAAAGACTTTCCCCCATCCCTTTCCTGTTAAACTTAGTGCTTTACGTGCGGATACGAAATACCCTACCATCGAAAAAGCGTGCAAAGTTACAACAATTTTCTGATATACGCAAGGAAAATGCGTTTTTTTTCATTTTTTTCCTAAAATATTTGCGCGCGTGAAATATTTTTAGTATCTTTGCACGCTATTTTGAATCAAAGAACGTAAAACCATACAAAATACATACAATATGAAAAAATACTTTTTTATCGCAGCCGCGTTTATTGCTATTCTGATGAGCAGTTGTAACGAGAGCCCGTACATCAATTCCCCGGGTGATAACAGTTACAATTACCCGGATATACCAACATGGATACCGGACACAAACGGCATCGTAGTCAGTGTGGATTCAGCATATGCGATAGGATTAACCCAGAAGGAGGACGAGAAATCCGCCTATGCATACAAGATCAGCGGTAAGATTACAGAGATGGTAACCAAAGCGGAAGATATCACTTCAGGCAAATACTCGAGTATCAGTTTCTATATGTCGGACGGCGGCAAGCAAACGATTGAAGCTTACCTCACGAACAACATAAACAACAAGCCGTTCCATGATCCGTCGGAGATTCCCGCAGTAGGAACCAACGTAACGGTACAAGGCCGGTTGACCTTGTATAACAACAACGGCAAGAAGATTGTAGAGCTGACGGACAGCTATATTGTGAGAATTGAGAAAATTGAAAATTGAGAATTGAAAATTTTAAAAATTAATAAATAAAAATGGCAAGTTTACAAAGAATTAGAAATCATGGCGCCCTACTGATTGCGATTGTGGGTTTGGCCATGCTGGCATTTATCCTCGGAGACTTTTTGAACTCCGGTAGTAGTTTCTTCAACCGTAGCCGCGAGAACGTAGGCGTAATAGAGGGTCAGAAGGTTCACTATACGGAGTACGAAGCCGCCAAGGAACAGTTAACAGAAGTTTACAAGATTGAGAGCGGTCGTTCGGATTTTGACGAGGACACTCACGCCCAGATCCGTAATCAGGTATGGAACATGCTGATGATGGATTACACACTTCGCGCTCAGGCAGAGAAAATCGGCATGGATATCACCGCCGATGAGTTGAGCGAGCTGTGCATTGGAGAGAACGTTCACCAGATCATCCGTGCACGCCGTGCATTTGCAGGCGAAGACGGTCAGTTCAGCCGCGACGCAGTAATCAGTTTACTGCAGGCAATCAATCAGGAAGGCGAAGACGCTGAGCAGAACGCAAACCTCAAACAGGCAAAGACCTATTGGATGTATTGGGAGAAAGCCGTACGAATCAGCTACATGCAGGAGAAATACACGACCCTTCTGCAACATATGCTGAAGGCCAACTCGCTGGATGCCGAGTACGCATTCAACAGCCGCAAGAACGGTGTGAGCGCAGAGTACGTTATGCAGCCGTATTTCACGGTAGCAGACAGTTTGGTAAGCGTAAGCGACCGCGACCTGAAAAAGCTTTACAAGCAGCACAAGAAGCAATACAAACAGACTCCGAACCGCGCAATCAAGTATATCGCGTTTGACATCGTGCCGAACGAGGCTGACTTCAAAGCCGCAGAGACACTGATGAACAACCTCAAAGAGGAGTTCCAGACAACAGAGGACGTAAGTCTGGTAGTAAACACCAATTCGGACGTTATGTACGACGGTCGCGACTACTCGGAGGAGACCGTTCCGGCTCAGTTCAAAGAGTTCGCATTCAACAAAGACGCCAAAACAGGAGACTGCACAGAGATTCTGTTTGAGAACAACACTTATGCGATGGCTCGTATCATGCAAGCAGGTTATTCTCTGCCGGACTCGGTTGAGTTAAAAGTTATTGTAGAAGGCGGCGAGGATCAGGAGTTAGGTTGGTTCAAGGCAGCAGATCTGCCGAAGAACATCGCTGAGCCGGCCTTTGCAGGCAAACGCGGCGACAAGTTCACCGTAGCACAAGGCATGGGTGAGCAGACCTACGAGATCATGGAGATCGGCAAAGCTACTCCGAAAGTGAAGTTGGCTATCTTGGCACGTGAGGTAACTCCGTCGAGCAAGACCTACTCAATCATCTACAACAACGCAAAACAGTTCATCGTAAACAATAACAATGCCGAGGCTCTGGAGAGCGCAGCTCAAGAGGCAGGAATGACGGTTGTACCGGAGTATAACCTGACCGCAACGACCGATAAAGTAGGTCAGTTGAAAGGCAGCCGTAGCATCGTTCGCTGGGCGTTTGATGCCAAAGAGGGCGCAGTGAGTGACGTCTTCGAGTGCGGCAATCAGTTCATCGTAGCAGCCTTGACGGAAGTGAACGACGATGAGTACCGTTCATTGGACGCTGTACGCGCAGAGTTGACCTACGAGGCAACGAACAATGCCAAGGCTGAGTATATCAAGAACCAACTGAAGGGCGCAGAGAGCCTGGAGGCAGCAGCTCAGATCATGGGTCAACGCGTACAAAGCGTAGAGCGCGTTAGTCTGGCAGACAGCCGTTTCGGAAATGCAGGCATGGAGCCGGCGGTGATCGGCAAGACGATTGCACAAGGCGAGAACACGTTGAGCGAGCCTATTCAGGGCAACATGGGTGTGTTTGTTGTTAAGACCGGAACGGCAAACAACAGCGCAGAGGAGTTCAACGTAGAGAGCGAGAAAGCACAGTTGGCAAGCCGCTTCGCTTATCTGCCTTACCAAGCAATGCAGCTGGTTGAGGAGAAAGCAGAGGTAACCGACAACCGCGCCAACTTCCAATAATGCGTGCGCGCGCGATATAATATAAGGTGAGTTGAGAATTGAGAATTGAAAATTGAAAATTGAAAATTGAAAATTCCATAACACCGTGGGTATGGGTTCCTACCCTATACTTCACAGAAGGAATACCCTATTTCTTAGTAAACAGCATCTCCGTGATGCTGTTTGCTAAAATGGGTGTACCCAATGACCAATTGGCATTCTTTACCACCCTGCTCTATTTCCCTTGGTTTTTAAAGGGTTTATGGAGTCCGTTCGTAGATGTCCTGCGTACGAAGAGATGGTGGATTGTCACGATGCAGGCATTGATGACAGCCTTGTGCATCCTTCTGACGATTACACTACCTCATCCTTCTGCAGAGATGATGGCAGCCAAAGAGACCTCAGTGGGGCTCTTCCAATGGACACTTATCTTCTTCATTATCACTGCTTTTGCATCTGCGACACACGACATTGCGGCAGATGGCTATTACATGTTAGCACATGACAGTAAAAGTCAGGCTGCTTTTGTGGGAATCCGCTCAACGTTTTACCGCATTGCGGCTGTATTCTCGCAGGGCGTGCTGGTTTATACGGCAGGATACATCGAGCAAAAGACAGGAGATATACCACTGTCATGGCAAGTAACATTAGGTGTGACCAGCATTATTATGTTGCTTGTCACAGTTTACCATTGTTTTGCGCTGCCGAAAGTGGAGAATCATAACCCCCTCCCGACCTCCCCCACAAAGGGAGGAGAAGAGGAAGCGAAAGCTGAGAGCCGAGAGACAAGAGCTGTTTGGAAAGAGTTAGGCGAGGCTTTTGCAACATTCTTTACGAAGCCCGGCGTGGGGTTAGCAATCGCTTTCATGCTGCTTTACCGTCTAAGCGAAGGATTTCTGGTTAAGTTGAGTCAGCCATTCTTAGTGGATGCCAAAGAGGCGTTCATGCGTGACGGCCAGGTTATTGGCGGCGGTTTAGGTCTTAGCACCGATACCGTTGGTTTGCTATACGGCACGATAGGCGTAATTTTCCTACTGATAGGCGGCATTTTAGGTGGTATTTACATCTCTCGTCGCGGATTGAAGCGTTCTATATGGCTAATGGCAGCTGCTTTGACATTGCCGAGCTTTGTGTATTGCTACCTAAGTATGGCTCAACCGGAGTCACTTTGGCTAATCGGAACAGCCGTCAGCTTCGAGCAGTTCGGTTATGGTTTCGGTTTCACGGCTTATATGCTGTATATGATGTATTTCTCGGAGGGTAAATACAAGACCGCGCATTACGCGATCTGCACGGCATTCATGGCATTGAGCATGATGATTCCGGGATTTGTAGCGGGCGCTTTAGAGATGGCTGTGGGATATACGACATTCTTCTGGATCGCCAATGCTTGCAGCATAACAACGTTTGCTATCACATATTTTGTTTATAAAAAACTAGAAGACTAGTAGACTAGTTGACTAGAAATATTTTATCCTATGACAAAACGAATCATTCCAGATACCATTACCAGTTGTAACCTGCTATGCGGGGGAATAGCTGTTTTTCTGGCGACGCAAGGTGCCTTCATATGGGCTTTTGTGTTTATTTTAGCGGGTGCATTCTTCGATTTCTTTGACGGATTGAGTGCGCGTGTATTGAAAGCTCCGAGTCCCATTGGAGTTGAGTTAGATTCCTTAGCGGACGATATAACGTTCGGATTAGCTCCATCAATGATGCTGTTTTGCTGGCTCAAACCGATCTTAGGATGGTGGGCAGGCATCGCATTGCTGATGGCGGCTTTCTCGGCTTTGCGTCTGGCTAAGTTCAATGTGGACGAGCGCCAACATGAGTCGTTTATCGGTTTGGCAACGCCTGCAAACGCTATATTCTGGGGCGGAATATGCTGTCTGCCGATTTCGGTCATTGCGTATGATTGGATGGCATGGTTGTTGATCGGATTGTCACTGATAAGTTGCTATCTGCTGAACGCAGAGATTCCATTCTTCAGTTTCAAGGGCTTCAAGAAAGAGAAAGTGGTGATTATCAGTTTCTTGGCAGGTTGTTTGATTTTGATTGGATTCTGCGTAGCGAAAGCGATTGCGACCAAACATATCGAGTTTGCTTGTTTTAGCGGAACGGCATGTATCCTATGGTACGTTGTGCTCAATATCCTTTTAGCTATCGCCAAAAGAAATTGAGATTTGACATTTGAGATTTGAAAATTGCTTACCATGAAACGACACATTATACTATTATGGGCTATGATTTTCGCTATCGAAATGATGGCAGAGACGTACACTATTGTGTTCAATAGTAGTAATTCCGATTCTACCAGTCCCACGGAGGATTTAAGTGCTATCATTTATAGCGCTACAGGAAACTGCGTGGAGAAAATCATTACCGCCAACAAGATTTATCGCGCCAAAGAAGGATTTGGCATCAAAGGAGGAACGGGTAGCATCAAAGGCGAACTGACCATCGGTTTGGACGACACCTATTCCATCTCTTCGATGACCGTGTATAGCGCCTGTTACGGGACCGATTCCACGAAAACATATGGATTATATGTCTGTGGCAAGAAGATTCAATGGACCAGCGGGCAAAAAACCGCTATACGTCCTTACTCCATTTCCGTCTCGGAGAACTTAAATCAAATCAGCATAGCCGCTGAGAACGCCAAGAACAACCGCTGGTACGTACAGAAGATCGAGTTTGAGGCGGAAGATCCTCATCCAGCACAGGCAGCCGTAGAAATGCCCTACACAAAAGTAGATTTTGGTGGAGCCAAATGGGTGAGTGCGGATGAACCGATAGAAGATGTGCTGAACTTGGATATTTCCGGCAGGAACATCGTGGGTAATATCTCATTATCCCTTCAAACCGGCACTAAGTTCACCCTCTCAGAGAGTTCATTACCCTCTAAAGGCGGCGAAGTGGGTATCTATTACAGCCTGACTTATCCGGAAGTAACGAAAGCTTTTCCGATAGAGGATGTGCTGATTGCGAAAGCGAAAGGCAGCGACGGAATCACCCGCTCGCGGGAGTTACCGATTCTGTTAACAATCGTGCCTCCTGGTTCCGGAGCCAGCACATTTGATCTGGATACGACTCGTATGTCTATAGGTGCAATGCCGGGCGATTATTACAAATACGCGCAAGGAACAGCCGATTCGACGCTCAAGAACCATTTAGGCTATATCATCTGTTGCGGTAAGCGCTACCGATACGGCAGCGGAAGCAAAAAAACTTGGGACGCTTTCTTTTACACGGATCGAGACACGAACACCAATCAGGTGTTAGACATGTATTCGAATAATGTGCGGTATTTCAATCCCGAAAAGCCTACTGCAAGTGTTGCAGATTTTGACATCGAGCATATGCTGCCAAAGAGCTGGTGGGGAGGGGATGTCAATCCGGCTTATTGCGACTTGTTCCATTTAGTGCCGGGCGATTATTCGGCAAACCGCAGTAAATCGAACCATGCACCGGGTATTCCTTCGGACAGCACATTCAACAACGGTTCTTTTGTCACCGGCAGCGGAGCGACGTACGGTCTGACTCGGGTCTTCTGCCCTGCGGATGAATACAAAGGTGATTTTGCACGAGCGTATTTCTATATAGCCGCCTGTTACGGGGATTCGTTGGTATGGCTCACAACGGGTGAACCCGGTGTAGCCATGACGAATGAAGGATGGCAGGAGTTCCGACCATGGCTTCGCAACCTGCTGCTCTCATGGCATAGGATGGATCCTGTGAGCGATAAAGAATTACATCGCGCCATCGAAGTGAATAAGATTCAGGGTAACAGGAATCCGTTCATAGATTATCCTGAGTTGGTAGAGTATATCTGGGGTGACAAACAAGGTCAAAAAGTTGACTTCCGAACGCTTATTCAGAGTTACGGCGATGCGTATGACGACACTCCTACCGGTGTCAGTAATGACCGAGCCGAAAAATACACCACGCATAAGGAAATACGCGACGGACGCATTGTGATCATACGCGGTGCGTCAATTTACAGCACATTTGGCCAACATATTCGATAGATGTGTCAATTTTTACACATTTATCGCGAGAAACTGCACGCGCGCATGAAGAAAAAGCAGTAATTTTGCAGCGTGAATTCAAACGAAATCATTTAGCTAAAAAATCATATGAAAAAACAACTTCTTTTTGGTGTCGCATTGGCTTTAACAAGCTTGCTTCCAAATTTGTTATTTGCCCAATCCACACAAGGTACTGATTTCTGGGTAACCTTGATGAGTGGAGATCGAGGCAAAAGCGGTACAGACAAAGGATATGATTCATTGTCTCTCACTTTTGCAGCTAAAGATTCTACGTGGGTGTGGATTACTAATGGTTATGCAAATAACAATTCTACTTGGAATGATGAAAAAGGCTGGAAAGATTCAGTCAAAGTAGGCAATGATACTATTAATCGGTTTAAACTCAATGATTTCTGGGAGTACTGTTTAGTAAGAGATGAGGAAGATGAGGTGGTCAGCAACCGTGCACTCCATATTACTTCCGAAAAACCTATTTCTTTGATTGCAGCGAACTATAAAAACAAATCGTTCGACGTTGCAGCAATTCTGCCGACACCATCATTGATGAGCGAATATCGCATTCAGACTTACGCGCCGACTGTACATAAAGACAACTCTCAGGGTAGCCAATTTGCGATAGTAGCAGCTGAGGATAATACAGTAGTAGATATTACTCCGACCGTCTGGACAAAAATGAATCGCAAAGCCGGAGAAACCTTCGCTACGGACACATTGCAGAAGGGTCAAGTGTATTATGTATGGACTGGTGAAGGAACAGGTGATAATTTTGATTTCACAGGCACCATAGTTAAGGCTCGCAATAATAAGAAGATTGCTGTATTCAATGGCAACCGACACACCAACATTCCTGACGGTATCCCCGATCGTGACCATATCTATTCACAAGCTATGCCTGTTAATTATTGGGGCAAGCGTTTTGCTATTACTTCTTCGCTGACCACTATTGACGAACAGCCCCAAGGTACATTCTGGGAGCGTATTGATAAGATTCGCGTACAGGCTTTGGTGGATGGTACGGTTGTTAAAATTGACGGGCAAGAAGCCCATACCTTTGATTTCGTCAATGGTTCTAATGATGATAAAAAACATTTCTACGAGTTCGATTTCGGCAAAAAAGACAGCAAGACTGTTTATAAGGGTGACAAAGCCGGTCACACTTGGTACGATGGTGTCAGCCATTTTATCGAGACTTCCTGCCCTTGTGCCGTACACTTGTTTATGACAAGTAATCAATACGACCATGCTAAAGAAAAAGGTGTAAATGAGAAATACTGTAACGGAGACCCGTCGTTAATTTGGGTAAACCCGATTGAGCAAAAGATCGATACACTGACCTTCGGTATGTTCGAGACAGCACAAGTTACAGACCACTTCATCAATATTGTCACCACAAAAGACAATGTGGCATCCGTTCGTTTGGACAACGTAGACATCTCTGCCCAATTCCACGATTTGAATGGCAATCCCGAATACGTATTTGCCCGTATTACAGGAGTAGAAGACCGTGCACACACGCTGACTTCCGATTCCGGATTTATCGCACATGTATATGGATTCGGTCAGCGTGAGAGTTATGGTTATCCGGCAGGAGGTCGTACTATGGACCTTACCGCATTCATCATCATTAATGGAAATATATACAGAGCAGATGCAGATAACAAACCTATTTGCGGCGATGATACCGTTCGTTTTGGCGCTGAGCTGAATTATGAATTTGATAGTATTTATTGGGCTTTTGGCGATGGGAAAGACACGATTACTTATCCTGGAACTGATATTTTGCCTCACTTCTACGAGGAATCAGGAACTTATAAAGATGCCTATGCATTGATTTATCGTCACATGGGCGAAGATGACGGCTGTATCAATTTCTCCGATCACGATAGCATTAATTTCATCGTCAATGTAGGTAGCTACAAAGTAGATATCACAAAAACGAACATGCCGGAGTGTACCCAGAAGGGCGATGAAGTGGATTTCCTGATTTATCTGGATAACCCTGCCGGCGTAGATTTAACGAGCGACAGCGTACAGTTTACATTCAATCAAGCAGCTATCGACGATGGATTTACAGAAGACGCAATTAGTTTTGAAGGTGACACCTTATTAAAAGTACACCTGCCCAAAAAGGCTAATGACGGTGTGGACTACGGTATGCGTCTGCATATCGGTTCGGAGTGTCCGAACAGCGTTTTGGACAAGGACTTAACCTTCTCGCTGAAGTTCACAAAATCTGTTTTGGTACAGCGTTATGACAATGTGCTTGGTTTAGTGAAAGACTCCTTCCCGAACCAGACGCTGAGCGATTTCGTTTGGTTCCATGATGGTGATACCGTGAAGGGTCAGGAGACTTCAGTGCTCTATCTGGATGAGCAAAACCCTGATAATGTAGGCGAATACAAAGTTTGCTATACAATTCATGAGGAAGGCAAACCGGATATTGAAGATTGTACATGCCCCGTTCATTTCGAAGCTGCAAGCAACGTTCGTACGTTTGATACTGATGAAAACAGCCTTGTTATTTCAGCTACATACACCCCGCGCGGACATAAAGTATTTGTGAATGCCAAATGGGGTGATAAGACGAAATTCGAGGACTGCTACGCCGAGTGGTTGGATGTAAGCGGACGTGTATGGCAAGAGAAGAAATTCAATCTACCTGACGGAGGTTGTACTATTGACACACCAACCGAAAGCGGATTCTATATTCTGCGCGTGAAGACCGACGGAGGAAGCCGCAGTTTCAAAATGTTTATTGACTAATACAGGAGAGCAACAGATATGAAAAACGAAGTTAATCATACCCTTGGGGTAAAGAAAAACAGTTTGTATTACTTACTGATTGTAAGTTTTATACTCAGTTTAACATGCGCTCCTGTAGTATCGTATGCGATGCCGGAGCCTGTACCTGCTACCCAAACGGATAAGCAGAAAGCTGCTGCGGCCAAGAAGAAAGAAGCGGAGAAGAAAAAGAAAGAGGCAGAGAAAGCTAAAGCCGCTAAGGAGAAACAGAAAGCTGCTGCAGCAAAGAAGAAAGAGACCGAAAAGAAGAAAGCGGAAGCTGAGAAGAAGCGTGCACAGCAGGCAAAAGCGACCGAACAAAAGAAAGCGGAAGCAGAGAAACAGCGTGCGCAGCAGGCAAAGGTCAACGAGCAGAAGAAAGCCGAGGCAGAGAAGCAACGCGCACAGCAAGCTAAGGCTAATGAGCAAAAGAAAGCCGAGGCTGCCAAAGCACAGGCTAAAGCTCAAGAACAGCGTGAGAAAGAAGCAGCTGAGCGCGCCAAGATAGCTGCACAACGCGAACAAGAACGCGCTAAGAAAGAGGCAGAGGCTCAAGCTAAAGAAGAGAAAGCAATCCGCGATTACGAGAAATACCAAGAGAGTTTGGCTAATCCAAAAACAGAGGTAATCTCCTATATCAATTTAGGCGTACGCGCGGGTTATTCTGCGATGATGGACAAGATCAGTCCGGCAGATAACGGCATGTTATGGGGTCCCGGAACACTCAATACCAGCAATGCATTGCAGCAACTGAAAGGCGGTGGTGGAGCCGGATTGAACCTGACCTATAACCTCGAATACGGACATTTCTTATTCGAGACCGGTTTGGATTTCCGTTTCCTCAACTCCACCTCCAACTACGCATTCAACGCATCGCGTTTGTCAACCCAATATTCTTATACAGACCCAACCACAGGCGCTGAGCTCTATCCAAGATATGATTATTGGTTCGATAACATGAAGGAGACCCGAAACATGCTGGAGTTTGGCGTTCCGGTGATGTTCGGTGCGCAGTTCAGCCGCTATTATTTCCTGTTGGGCGCCAAAGTACACTATGGTCTGCCGATGGGTTATAGCCAAAGCGGAAAATACGATATTGTGGTAGATGATCCTATATACGCAGAGCCTTACGGTATGGGTATTCATGACCTGAACGGTCAGACGAATACTCCTATGTCCTTCAAGTTCCCGGATCTGAGTCTGGCAGCCGAGATAGGTATTGATTTGGACGAATGGATGCAGGCCTCTCCCAAAGAGCCGGATCCCAAAGACAAGAAGAACAAGAAAAAACCGCAACCGGGTCAACGTCTGCCCTTCGGTCGTGAGCACGTACACTATCGCTTGGCATTGTTTGCCGAATACGGCGTTCTGAACACGAACGCTACCGCAGCGGCTAAGCCGGTAGAGTTTGCGCCGAATGATGTGCTGGTACAAAAATCCAACACGATGCTGGCAATGAATGGTAACACAAAACTGAATAACCTCTTTGTAGGTGCCAAGTTCACTATCCAGTTTGAGATTCCGGGCAAGACAGCACGCCCCGTACCGCCTCCTCCTGCCTATGCGATGTACAGCATCGTAGATGCAGTAACTCAGGAGCCGCTGAAAGTAGCGACGGTTGAGACACATGTTTCCTCGTCCGGCAAAGTTGCTATGCGTGAGAAACAGATCGGTCCTAAAGGTTTCCGTCAGAAACATGCGATGGGTTCGTTCACCACTACAGCTCAGGCTGAGGGTTACTACCCTGCTACGTATAACTTCAGCGTAGAGAAACCGGGTACAACCGAATATGTGAAGATTGAGATGCAACCGCGTCCGGTACTCCGCGTACGCGTATATAACAAGGAGACAGGTATGGTGGTTCCGGCGACGGTTAAGCTGTTCAAACAAGAGGCTACAGAACCCGCTTACAGCCTTGCAACCGATTCAGTTTCGGGTTCGGCAAGCAAGATGCTGGAGGAAGGTACGCAGTACCAAATCTTCATTGCTCAGATGGGTTATGACACGATCAACATGCCGTTGGCATCTATCGGCGATTCGCTGAATATAGCCTTGACGCCGATTAAGAAGGGTGAGATCTTCATCGTCAAGAACCTCCATTTCGCAACCAACAAGACTCGTATTCTCTCTCGTTCGGAGGAAGCACTTCAGGATCTGTACATGTATCTGGCACGTAACCCGAAAGTACGCATCAAGATCATCGGTCATACCGATAACGTAGGTAAAGATGCAGCTAACCAGAAACTGTCTGACGGACGTGCAAACGAGGTAATGAAAGACCTTATTGAGCGCGGTATTGCTCCAGAGCGTATCGAAGCAGAAGGTCGCGGCGAGAGCCAACCGATCGACACGAACGATACCGAAGAAGGTCGTCAGAACAACAGACGTGTAGAGATCGAAATTTTGTAAATTGACAGTTGAAAATTGATAATTAGAATCATCAATATGAAAAAACAACTTAAATCATTATTGCTCATTACACTACTCGCAGGGTGCATTCTCCCTGCGTGGGGTCAAGCAACTCCTTCAACAGAAGGACAAGATTTCTGGGTAACATTTCTGCGGGCTGCCGATGACGACCCCACAGAGTTGAAGCTCACAATTTCTGCTCGCGAAGCGTGTGATGTGCACATTGAGAATCCGCAAAATCCTCGTACAGCGATTGATGTGTCAGTAGGAGACAATAGTAGCACGGAAATTGGTACGCTGAGTCAGACCAATCGATTGGTGCAGACAGATTGCTACAGTTCTAACAACGGGACAGCAACCTATACTGCTCTGCACGTAACTGCGACTAAAGATATCTCCTTGTTCGCCGGTAACTATCGTGACAAATCTTTCGATGCTACGAACGTGTTGCCTACTTCGGCATTGCTGGACGACTATCTTATACAGACGTATCCGCCTTCGGATCACGAGAACAAGCCGCAAGGTAGCCACTTTGCAATTATAGCCGTAGAAGATGGAGAAACAACCATAGATTACAACCTGACGGCAAATGCTGGTAATGAAAATATCGGAGCACATAATGTAACGCTCAAGAAAGGTCAGGTATGGTATGTATGGACAGGCAAAAATGACGGCGATGCTGCAGATTTGAGCGGTACGACGGTCAAAGCACGCAACAATAAGAAGATAGCCGTATTTCAGGGATGTCCGCACACGAATATCCCATACACTGTTCGAGACCGCGACCACATCATTTCGCAAGCGATGCCGACCGCTTATTGGGGAAGCGAGTTTGGTATTACCGCCTCCCGCAAGCACCGCCGCGATATAGTTGCAGTAATGGCGCTCAACGATGGTACCGAGGTGTATATCAATGCCAAAGACGGTGAACCGCGTTTGGTTCATACCTTTGATTTCAGCCAAGACAAGAAACATTACTGGACGTTTGAAATCGGAGAAGAGGTAGCTTACTGCGCTGATAATGAAGGACAATCCCCATCGCACGGAAAACTGCCGGTACCATTGGTAATAGACTCGTCATGCTATCTGACCACCTCATGCCCTGCCGGTGTACATCTATTCATGGTTTCCAACCGTTATGACAACTTAACCGAGAAAGTAAAATCCGATACGTTGGTCAGCGACCCTGCTATGCTGTGGATTAGTCCTATTGAGCAGGTAATCAAGGAGATTAATTTCGCAACGTACCACACTCAGCAAGCTAAGTTCCACTTCATGAACATCTTGACCGATAGCGCCAATGTGAAAACCATGACGTGGAATGGACAGAGTATAGCTAAGTATTTCCATCCGCTGATGGGTAATCCCGATTATTCCTTTGCGCGCATTGAGATTAACGAGGGTAACCATAACCTAAAAGGTTATACCGGATTCCTTGCACATGTATATGGTTACGGAGAACGTGAGTCATATGCCTACTCATGCGGTTCAAGTACCGTACAACGGAGTATTACCTTCAACGGGATGCCGCTGATGATTGACAGTATCTACCCCGGACATTTCTGCGTTGATAAGGATATTGAGATGAAACTTAATATCGGAAACAATAACTATGAGAGCGTGAAATGGGATTTCGGAGATGGTACCACCTATATCTCAGATGCTAACGCTACGAACCAAGAGAAACGCACGGCAACGCATGCATATAGTATTCCGGGATGGTACGATTTGGAGGTAAGCGCGGTATATACCAACACCTGCACAGGAAAGAAGCACAATGAGAATATGCGTTTCTCGTTCCGCGTTCAGGATGCGAAGAAGATTTACCACAAGCCGAGTAAGGATTGTATGCCGGAGGATTATGAAGGTCCGAGCGAAGACATCAAAGAAGAGGAGTTCGGCGATTGTGATTCAATCGTCATCACTCCTGTATTCTATGCAAAAGAATCTTCTTATGAATACGACTATACAGCCCAAGATGTAGCCATCATCAACGGTGTAGAATACACCAATTCGCAAGACGTATCATGGGATACGAAGAATAGTGAAGGTTGTCCGCATCATATCACTTGCCATTTGACGATTGTCAAGTGTCTTGATCTGGATATTACAAATGAGCCGCAAATTCAGCATGTATGTATGGGCGAAACATATGACTTGCCCTATTCATATGACGCTGATGGTTATCCGGGTCGTGCAGTGCTCGTTCGCAGCGGTTACGCAGGCGAGGCGGAGCTTAGTTTGGCAGGCACCACCGAAGTAGATCATCGCCGCGTGGGAGATCTAACGTTACCTATTGAGAAATGGGAGCCGGGTACGTATAAAGCTCAAGTAAAGATTGAAGACCTCAACTGCAACGTCATTGCCGAATCACCGGAATTGGAGATTGTGGTTTATTATCCGAAGGATGTGTTTGTTCAGAAGTTTGATAATGTGCTTGCCCTCTATGCACCTGGCAACGGAGGCAATAAGGGCTACACGTTCACGGGCTACCAATGGTATCGTAACGGAGAGTCGATTCCTGGTGCTACCAATGCCGTTTATCGCTCAGAGACACCTTTTGAGCCGGGCGACATCTATCATGTAGTTCTGACCAATAATCTAAACGAGACATTACCATCGTGCGAACTGGAGATTTCCGGAAAAGCAAATATGCCGAAAAAGGCTCCTGCTGCGGAAAAGAAACTGGTTAATCAGCAAATCCAAATCGTAATTGACAATCAATCATATGACATCTATGGTCAACGGGTTAAGTAATTGACATTTGAGTGATGACAAAATTATTTCTCAAAAATAATGTCTTTATAGGTCTAAGCCTGATACTCATCGTAGTATTGGGCTTAGCCCTTTTATATATCCCAAAAGGAGAGTTGCACTTGCTGTTATGCGACCGACACACACCTGCACGCGATATATTCTATAGGTATTATACCACGATTGCGGAATGGTTTCCGTACGTCGTTTGCGTAGGAATACTGCTATTCGGACGAATAGGTGACGGAATCTTTGCTTCATCCGCCATGATTGGTTCAGCACTATCAACACAGGTACTGAAACATATTATAAACGCACCCCGTCCACTCACGTGGTTCGGTATAAACATGCCGGATGTAGAGCTGCCTCTGGTAGAAGGAGTACGAATGAATAGCTGGTTCTCATTCCCCAGCGGACATACGACAAGCTTCTTCGCATTGGCATTTGTAGTGAGTATTTTATTCACGAAAAGTCAAGAGCCAAGAGACAAGAGCCAAGAGACAAGAGCCAAGAGACTATCGACCATAGTGCAGATAACCCTGTTTATTTTAGCAGCGATAGGAGGATATAGTCGCATTTATTTGAGCCAACATTTCGCATTGGATGTATATGCTGGTATATTAGTAGGCACACTAATCACCATTGTTTGCTATACCGTTTTTTACCGTTTTGATAGTCAAAAATGGTATAATTTTCGTGTTTTTACAAAAAAATGAGGGGTAAAGTGCATTTTTTTGCAAAAAAATTTGGTCATATCAAAAAAAAGCAGTACCTTTGCACTCGGTTTTGGAACAATGCTCAAAACTAGGGCGTTTAGCTCAGCTGGTTTAGAGCATCTGCCTTACAAGCAGAGGGTCTGCGGTTCGAATCCGTAAACGCCCACAAAAAAGGAAAGGTCACCAAATGGTGGCCTTTTGCTTTTTGAAGGCGCTACGGCCTTCTCCCGCAGTCCGGTCTGGGTTCTTATCTCACTACGTTCGAACGATTATTGCAGAGCAATTTTCTCCGCCGCTTCGCTCTGTCGATTATTGCAGATAACTGCAATTTTCGAATCCGTAAACGCCCACAAAAAAGGAAAGGTCACCAAATGGTGGCCTTCTTTGTTAGTGTTGGCAAAAATATTTCCAGAGGGGAGCGGCGTGGAGGGCTTGGATAATCTCGCCATCACGGAGCATCTCCAGCACTTGTTCGGGTTCCATGACATCAACATGGATATCTTCGGTAGGTTCCTGATGCGGATCACGAACTTTCTCCACTCCGGTAGCAAGGAAAGTATAAGAGAGGTTATTATGATTAGTGGGATTGGGCGAGAGGGTCATGAACAAACGCCATTCACCGCCCTCATAGCCGGTTTCTTCAGATAACTCGCGCTGTGCCGCCTGAAGAGGTGTTTCTCCGGGATCGATGACACCCGCCACAAGCTCATAATGGGTTTCACCCAAAGCATGGCGGTATTGATCCTCCATTACCATTTTGCCATCCTTGGTAATAGCAATGACGTTAATCCAATCGGGAAACTCCATGACGTACCAGGTAGGCACTTGATGACCGTTGGGCAGTTCAACACATTCCTGCCGTACTGAAAGCCATGGTCCGAGACGGAGGATATTTTCAGACTTCACCACCTTCCACGGGCGGTTGGTTAACTTAGGATAAGCCATGTTGCAATCGTATGTGACGAGGCGCCAAGCGTGATAAACACATGCCAGACGGCATGGTAGAACGCGTGCTCCTCGTCTTTGTTAAAGAAATAAGAACCTATTGTATAAAAAATTCCCTCAGCTACAATCCATAAGAAAGCAGCAAGGGTCAGATGTTTCCATAGAGGATAGATGATGATGAGTGCGACCCATCCCATAGCGAGATAGAGGGCAAGGGACAGTTTAGGATGTTTGCCGAGAGCAATACACTTACCGATAGTTCCGGCGAGAACACAGGTCCAGAGAAAGATGAACAATGTCCACCCCACCCATCCACCAAGCACCGAGAGGCAGATGAGAGAGTACGAGCCGGCTATCATGACATAAATGGATATATGATCGAAGATGCGCAAGCGGGCTTTAGCGTGAGGTATCGTGACAGCATGATAGAGCGTAGAGGACAGAAACATGAGGAACATTCCCAATAAAAACAATGCCGCTCCTGCTATTTGAAATTTGGAATTTGAAATTTGAGATTGATAGGCCAATGCCATTAGCTTCGGCGCTATACAGAGTGTAGCGACAAGGGGCAGGAGATGGGTAAGCGTGTTTGCCTTCTCCTCCGCCGACAATTTAGACCAATATGTCATCATTATACTCATTGCGAGTGCAAAGATAACATTTTTTTTGCATATACGCAAATTTTAGTGGATTTTTTCTATATTTTAGTTTGACAACCAAAGATTGTTCCTGCGCAGCGAGGTAAAAATCAAAGACTTTGCTCAGATTATAGAAAAAACATGAAAAAATCGCATGCACTCTTGCATATGTGCATTTTTTTTTGTAATTTTGCAGCCTATTTGCTAAGTTAATAGTGAAGAGATAATTAGGCATAAGATATGATTACATTTATTGTTGCATTGATTTTGCTCGTTGTAGGATTCTTTACCTACGGCGTATTAGTGGAAAAAATTTTCGGCATTGAGCCGAATCGCCAAACTCCGGCGTTGAGTAAGACAGACGGTGTGGATTATGTGCCGATGGCACCTTGGCGAATCTTCCTTGTTCAGTTTTTGAACATAGCGGGTTTGGGTCCCATCTTCGGTGCGATTATGGGAATTTTCTATGGGCCTGCGGCGTTCCTTTGGATTGTTTTCGGTACTATTTTCGCCGGTGGTGTACACGATTACTTGTCCGGTATGCTGTCCATCCGCATGGGAGGTAAGTCTTTGCCGGAGATAGTGGGCGACCAATTAGGCAGAAAAACCAAAATCTTCATGCGCGTACTCTCGCTGGTATTACTGATTCTGCTGACTACGACATTCCTCAGCGGTCCCGCGACCCTGCTTCAGGGACTGGCTCCGATGGCTACTTTCCAATATGGTATATCTTCCATGCCTATCGTTTGGGTGTTGATTATCTTCGGTTATTATGCGTTAGCAACCGTGCTGCCGGTAGATAAACTCATCGGTCGTTTCTACCCTATTTTCGGCGGAATACTGTTGTTCATGGGGCTTGGAATCATGGTCGTTATGCTCTGGGAACATAGCGCCGAGATGCCGGAAGTGTTTGACGGTCTGCACAACAGACATACCAACGGCTTGCCGCTCTTCCCGATGATGTTTGTAAGTATCGCTTGCGGCGCAATCTCCGGTTTCCACGGCACGCAAAGTCCTATCATGGCGCGTTGCGTGACCAACGAGCGTCAAGGACGTTGGATCTTCTACGGCGCTATGGTGGCAGAAGGTATCTTAGCTTTGATCTGGGCAGCCGCAGCAGGTACGTTTTTCGCCGATCCGGAGAAAGGTTTGTACGGTATTGATGGTCTGCAGGCTTTTGCCGCTGCACACCCGGGAGAGAACATAGCCGCACTCGTCGTTGACCGCGTTAGCCGCAACTGGTTAGGTGCCATAGGCGGTATATTGGCTATCATCGGCGTCATAGCAGCGCCTATCACCAGCGGTGACACAGCTCTTCGTTCTGCACGACTCATCGTAGCGGATTTTTTGGAGTGGGATCAGCGTCCTATTCCGAAGCGACTGATGATCGCCCTGCCTTTGTTCCTTTGCGTCTTTGGCTTGGTGTTCGTGGATTTCAATGTCGTTTGGCGTTATTTCGCATGGACTAACCAGACATTGGCAGTCTTTACTCTCTGGTCAGGCGCCGTATGGTTATATAAGAAGGACAACCTCTCCCCGACTCTCCCCTCAAGTGAGGGAGGAAAGTACCGTTACGGGTACTTGATTGCTTTGGTTCCGGCACTATTCATGACGATGGTTTGCAGCAGTTATATTTTCATTGCGCCGGAAGGTTTGAATATAGCACTGGAGTACAGATGGGTCGGTTATCTGATTGCAGGTATTGTAACGCTCAGCTGCCTATTGGAATTCTGCGTATGGGCAAGAAAGGTGAAAAGTGAAAAGTGAAAGGTAAAAATATAAGCTATTATGAAATATTTTTACAGACTTTTTATTTTTCTATTGTTAGCAGGGACTTGCGCTACCCGAGCAGAGAACATAACGGTTACGACTACCATAACCGTGAGCAACTTCTATGCTCAGAATAATCTTGTGCAACTCAATCTCCCTGGATCGTCTCAAATGGATAGCGGTTGGTTAGTATCTCAGAGTGACACCACCCGCAAAGCCCTCGTTTTTCATGCGAAGAACAAAGATTATATCAATATCTCCAAATTAGAAAGAGGCTATCACCTGTTCTTTGCACAAGTCGGAGATACGTGTTTTTTCCAACGTCTCTATAAACGCAACACCGCCCTCACCAAAGACTTGGACATTGTTACTGAAGACGCTATCGTCGTTGCTCCGCACAAGTTGCTGTTTTCTATCCGTGAAGCAGGAAAAGCCGAAGCTCCTCATGTGGACAGCCTTTGGATTGTAAATAAGGATTATCATTGTACGGACGCATCCATGTGTATGCGCACACACGCACAATCCGGCGACACCATTGATCTATATCCGCTCTTAGGGCAATCGGAGAATGAGTTTCAATGTGTGGCGTGGATCAACGGCGTTGACTACTGGAGCAACAGTTTTTATTATGAGGGAGAATGCGATGCGTATAAGAATATTACTGTTCAGTTAACCAACATCAATCCGCATCACCTCATTCTGAATATTAGGGACGGCGGAGAGCCTGTGGAAGCCGACAGCCTATGGATTACGTCTACGCACGGCAGTGCCACTTTGGAGACCATTGTTTCTCCAACTGACGGCGACACGATTGACCTTTCTCCGATGGTAGGCATGCCCGAAAGGAACTATTTAGCATGGCTGCGTTTCGATGATTGTGTGAAGGTGTATAGCTTCCGTTTTAACGGGCAGGAGTTCGATTATTGTCTGAAAGCCGGTATATGGTGGGTACATATAGAGACCGACTACAATGCGCATGTTATGCAATACTACCTCCGCGACTACAACAATCAGGACATGTACGATGCTCCCGTTGACAGCGTTTGGGTAATGACGAATAATCTCAATGAAGCTTCTGAATATGTATGCTCGCTACATGCACTGCCCGGAGAGGACATCCTTATGCAGCAGTTCGAGAAGGGTTATTATGAGTTATTCGTGAAAATAGGAGAGTGCATCGTTTCTATGCCTTTTCACACCTCCTCAAACAGGGAGAACGGAATCGAAGATGTTCAGATCAAAGACATCGCCCCTTCAGCCACCAAAATTCTCCGTAACGGCAGAATCTATATTCTCCGCTACGACAAAACATATACCATCACAGGGCAAGAAACACTCCTATGATTAAATCTGCACAATATATTATCTCCTCTCCGGATGTGAAAGACTGTCCGAAAAGTCAACTGCCTGAATATGCTTTCATCGGACGCAGTAATGTGGGTAAGTCCAGTCTTATCAACATGATTTGTCATGACCCTAAGTTGGCAAAGACGAGCCAGAAACCCGGCAAGACACTGTTAATCAACCACTTTTTAGTCGAAAGTAAAACGTCGAAAGACCACAGCGAAGCTATTCAAAGCCAGACTTGGCATCTGGTGGATCTACCGGGATATGGATATGCGCAAGCGGGACAGAAACAACGCGAGGCGCTGAAACGGATGATTGAGCGATACTGCCTGCTCCGCGAGCAGTTGGTGAGTCTCTTTGTATTAATCGACTGCCGACACGAACCGCAGAAGATAGATTTAGAATTTATCAATTGGTTGGGCGAAAACGGCGTACCTTTTGCTATTGTGTTCACCAAAGGTGACAAGTTGGGGCGCATGGTGTTAAGTGACAAAGTGACCAAGTACAAAGAACGATTACTGGAAGAATGGGAAGAGTTACCTCCAGTTTTTGTTACGTCCTCAGAGACCGGATTGGGCGGAGAGGAATTGACGAACTATATTGAAAATTTGACCGCTTCGCTAAACGAATAAAGACAACATGCACAGATTAACACACATATTCATCCTTATTCTTTGCTCCTTATTCTTTATTCCGACCCTTTGTTTCGCGCGTTCGGCACGTGTGTACGGTTACGTGGTCGATCAAGACAACGTAGGTATTGAGCTGGCAAACGTAGCAGCATGGAAGGGAGCCGAAGAACTCTTGGGCGGCACATCGACTAATAAGAACGGGTACTACGAGTTGATACTGGACGAGACGGACACGGTGGTTCTCTCCTACTCGATGATCGGTTACACGACTGTCCAGCAACGAATCATTGACGTACGCGATGTGATCAATATCAACGTGCAGTTATTGACGGACGAGCAGGTTTTGACCGAGATCGAAGTACGCGGCATCAAACATACGCAGGGCACCATGGACCGCATCGATGCCTCAACAACACGTGTGATGCCCGATGCAACAGGCGGCAGTATCGAGAGTCTGCTGATCACTTTTGCGGGCGTTAGTCAGAACAACGAATTGAGCAGCCAGTACAACGTACGGGGCGGTTCATTTGATGAGAACTCGGTATATGTGAACGGTATTGAGATACACCGTCCTCTGCTGATCCGAAGCGGTCAGCAAGAGGGTTTGAGTTTTGTCAACCCCGAGATGGTGGAGAACGTGCAATTCTCTGCAGGCGGTTTCGGAGCGCAGTACAGCGATAAGATGTCGTCTGTATTGGATATAACCTACAAACGTCCGCAGGCTTTTGAGGGAAGTTTGAGCGCCAGTTTATTAGGTGCACAAGTGTATATCGGTCACGGAGACAGCACCTACAGCCAGATGCATGGCCTGCGCTACAAAACCAGCAAATACATGCTCGGCGGTCTATCTACTGCGGGCAATTACAACCCTACCTATCTGGATTATCAGACGTATATCACTTGGAAAACAGGAAAACGTCAGCCTTGGACTATGTCATTCCTCGGGAATATCAGTCTGAATGATTATCGTTTTCAGCCGGACTCGCTGAGCGAGAGTTACGGAGGCTTGGATACCAAAAACACCACTATTTATTACGAGGGTCAGGAGAAAGACCGGTTCTTTACCGCTTTTGCAGCGCTGAGTGCGAAAGGCAAAGTGAGCAAGGAGGTGGAGATTGGCTTCGATGCAAGCGGTTTCTACACCAACGAACGGGAGAACTTCGACATCACGGGCGAGTACATCCTCTCCTCGGGTTCGAAAGCAGAAGGTACCTCACAAGCCTTAGGTACCGGTGTCTTTCATCAACATGCGCGCAATAATTTAGAGGCAGGCGTAATCACGATTGCCCACAGCGGTGCATGGTTGCATCAGAACAACACTTTACGGTGGGGTATCAGTGGTCGGGCAGAACTGATTCGCGACCGTATCAGCGAATGGGAATGGCGAGATAGTGCCGGTTATTCGATGCCGAATGACGGACAATCGATGGAACTATATTACTCCATGCGCGGTGCAGGAAACATGACGACTGGACGAATGCAGGCGTACATACAGAACGAGCATAAATGGAACACCCGCTCGGGACAATGGATATTAACCGTCGGAGGTCGTCTCCAATGGTGGAGTTGGAACAACGAAGTGCTGCCTTCCCCCCGTGCGTCCGTAGAATGGATACCGGGTTGGAAACGTGATTTCTGTTTCCGTTTGGCTACCGGTCTCTATTATCAGGCGCCTTTCTATAAAGAATTACGCGACACCATCACCGATACCGAAGGAGTGACCCGTTTTCAGCTGAACAAAGACCTTCGCGCGCAGCGTTCGGTACATGTGGTTTTAGGAGGTGACTACTATTTCCGTGCATGGGGACGTCCGTTCAAGTTAACCGCCGAGACCTACTACAAACATATTGACCGGATGGAGAGTTATACGGTGGATAACGTGCGTGTCCGGTACTCCGGTAAGAATGATTCGAAGGGTTACGCAGCCGGATTGGATCTGAAGCTATACGGCGAGTTAGTGCCAGGTGCAGACAGTTGGATCTCCTTCTCAACGATGGTGGCACGGCAACACCAGATAGGGTCCGACGCATGGATTCCGTCTCCCACCGAACAGCGGTTCAATTTCTCAATGCTCTTTCAGGATTATCTGCCGCAATTACCGCAGCTGAAATTCCATCTGAAGATGCAGTTTGCGGAAGGTTTGCCCTACTATCTGCCGAGTAATAGTCAGGCATGGGGACGTATGCCGATGTACAAACGCATCGACTTAGGCGCAACCTACGTCTTCAACGCGCAGACCGCTAAGTTCATGCGCAAGCCAGGCGCCAAACATCTCAAGCAATGGTCCATCCAGTTTGAGGTCTTCAACCTCGTAGGCTGGCAAAACGTGAACTCGTATTTCTATCTGGAAGATGCAGAAGGGCGTTCATGGCGCAGCCCGAACTACCTGACCGGCAGACGATATAACCTTAAAGTCACGTTTGACTTGAGGTAATTGATAATTGATAATTGATAATTGACAATTATATGGCAGAAGAAATTACACCGATGATGAAGCAGTTCCGCGACATCAAGACGCAATATCCGGATGCGATGTTGCTCTTTCGTTGCGGAGATTTCTATGAGACCTACGCAGAGGATGCCGTGAAGGCGTCAAAGATCCTCAATATCACCCTGACGCATCGCTCGAACGGAGGCAACGCTGCAGCGCAAGCACTCGAAATGGCGGGATTTCCATTCCACGCCCTTGACACCTATCTGCCCAAGCTTGTGCGGGCAGGACTACGTGTAGCCATATGCGACCAACTTGAGGACCCCAAACTGACGAAGAAACTGGTCAAACGAGGCGTGACCGAACTGGTCACACCGGGCGTCAGCTATTCCGACACTACCCTCACCCAGAAAGAGAACAACTGGGTAGCATGTCTTCATTTTGACAAACATATCATCGGTGTGGCGTTCCTCGACATCTCTACCGGCGAGTTCCTTGCTGGACAAGGAGACAGCGATTATATTGATAAGCTGCTGACCAATTTCGCACCCAAGGAATTACTCTATCTGCGCGGTCGAAAAGCAGACATCGAAAACCTGTTCGGCAGCAAATATTTCACGTTCGAGTTGGAAGATTGGATGTTGGTGGAATCGACGGCTCGCGAACGTCTGGCAAAACTATGGGGCGTTAGTTCACTCAAAGGATTCGGTTTGGATAAGATGCCGGCAGGCGTCACGGCTGCAGGAGGTATTCTGATGTATCTCGATATGACGCAACACCTGCAAACGGGTCATATTCAGCATCTTAGCCGTATAGAAGAAGATAAATATGTATGGTTGGACCGCTTCACTATCCGTAATCTGGAGTTGACAGGCGGTCAGACAGAGGAGAGCCGGACGCTCTACGATGTTATCGACCGCACGATCACGCCGATGGGCGGACGTATGCTGCATCGTTGGATGGCTTTTCCGCTCAAAGAGATACGGAAGATCCGTAACAGGCAGACCGTAGTAGAACATCTGTTCAAGAACCCCGAGGCGCGTGAGACCTTGCGGGACGCGCTCAACGAGATGGGAGACCTCGAGCGTATTGTCAGTAAGATATCCACAGGACGAATCGGTCCGAGAGAGATGGTACAACTCGGTCGTGCGTTACGTGCCATCAAGCCCGTCAAGACGATCTGCGAGGAGGCTCGGGATAATGATTACCTTTCAATCCTCGGACAGGAGCTGGATCCTTGCTCCGAGATGCGTATGCGTATAGAGCGGGAGATAGTGCCGGACCCACCTGTGGCACAAGGACGGCCGAACATCATCGCCCGAGGGGTGGATACCGAACTCGACGAGTTACGCGCTATCCAATCGGACGGAAAAGAATACTTATTGCAAGTCCAGCAACGCGAAATCGAACGGACAGGTATTCAGAGCCTTAAGATAGGTTACAACAACGTCTTCGGTTATTATCTGGAGGTGCGTAATACCTATCGTGACCAAGTACCGGCGGAATGGATCCGCAAGCAGACTCTCGTCAACGCTGAGCGGTATATCACGGATGAACTAAAGACCTACGAAGAGAAAATAACCACTGCCGAAGAGAAAATCCAAATCATCGAGAACCGGCTCTACCAGGAATTGATGTTAGCTCTGAGCGAATGGGTTCCACAGATGCAACTCGATGCGAACGTGCTGGCACAGTTGGATTGTTTATTGTCCTTTGCTACGATAGCTGCGGAAAACCGATACGTCTGCCCCGATGTCAACGACAGTCTGGTCATCGACATCCGGCAAGGAAGGCACCCCGTGATCGAGCAACAACTGCCCATGGGCGAGCAGTATATAGCCAACGATGTGCTCTTGGATAATAACGGGCAACAAATCATCATCATCACCGGTCCAAATATGGCAGGTAAGTCTGCCCTACTCCGCCAAACGGCGCTCATCGTGCTCATGGCGCAGATGGGCTCGTTCGTGCCCGCTGAGAGCGCGTCAATCGGAGTCGTCGATAAGATCTTCACCCGAGTTGGAGCTTCGGATAATATCTCCCTCGGCGAATCAACCTTCATGGTGGAGATGAACGAAGCCGCCTCGATCCTCAACAACCTCTCCGAACGAAGCCTCGTGCTCTTCGACGAGTTAGGACGAGGAACCAGCACATACGACGGTATCTCCATCGCATGGGCTATCGTGGAATATATCCATGAGAACAAAGGGCACGCCAAGACCCTCTTCGCTACCCATTACCACGAGCTCAACGAGATGGAAAAGACCTTCGAGCGGATTCGCAATTACAACGTTTCAGTCCGAGAAGTGAACGGAAAGGTGATATTCCTGCGCAAACTGGTACGCGGAGGTTCGGAGCATAGTTTCGGTATCCATGTGGCTAAACTGGCAGGTATGCCTGCCTCTATCATTGAGCGCGCCAATAAGATTCTGGCGGACCTTGAACGAGCCGCCAAGAACGGCGAGATAGCCAAACCCATGGAGCATATCAGTGAGAGCCGTGAAGGAATGCAACTCAGTTTCTTCCAACTCGATGACCCCGTGCTGGAACAAATTCGGGAAGAGGTAATAGCCCTCGATATCAATAACTTAACGCCGCTGGAGGCACTCAATAAACTCTCAGAAATAAAACGACTTGTCGGAGGAAAATAAAATGATAAAGAAACGGTATATTCTTCGCTCAATCCTGATTGCTGTCGGTCTGATAGCTGTGATAGCGGGTGTTTTTGTCTGCGAGCAGTACTATCGCTGGCATATCTGTAACTTCCGCGCCAAAGACGGCGAGGAGCATAGTTATAATGTGTATGCCGGTGCGTCCATCGATTCGGTGCTGCAACTTCTGCGGGAGGACTATGAGATCAGTTCGGAGACCGATCTCAAACTCCATATGCGTTTTCTTATCTTGAACTACCCCGAAGAAGGACATTATTGTTTCCCCGCGCTGATCGGTGACCGAGAACTCATCGAAAGACTCAAATACGGCTATCAGACACCCGTTCGCATTACATGGAATCATTTTGTTCGTACGTGCGAAGATCTGGCAGGCAAAGTAACGACGCATCTTCTTATGGATAGCGTCACGCTGTTAAACCATCTGGAAGACGAGACGTTTCTTGCCACTTACGGACTAAACAAAGAGACCAGCCGGTGTCTGTTTATCCCCAATACCTACGAAGTATATTGGAATATCACGCCGGAACAACTCTTCAACCGCATGCAGCGCGAGTATAACCGCTTTTGGAACGAAGAAAGACGTGCCAAAGCGGACTCTATCGGTCTGACACCCATCGAGATAGCGATTGTCGCTTCCATCGTGGAAGGCGAGAGCCATAATAAACTCGAGATGCCGCTCATCGCCAGCCTCTACCTCAATCGCGTACATCGAGGAATGCTGCTACAAGCCTGCCCTACCATCAAGTATGCCGTAGGGGATTTCAAACTCAGGCGTATTCTATATAGCCATCTGGCGGTTGAATCGCCCTATAATACGTATAAGTACCACGGTTTGCCCCCTGGTCCTATTCGCTGTCCGGCGCCGGAAACCATCGATATGGTACTCAATGCACCCAAAACGGATTATCTGTTCATGTGCGCAAGCCCCGAGCTGAATAACACGCATATCTTCTCCTCCTCTTATGGAGGACACGCAGCAGCTGCTCGTCAGTACCGACATACGATGGATACGATTCAGTGGTAATACAATCGCTGCATAGATTTTTGGCATTTTTGATTATTTTTGAAGATTTATTGATTTTGATTTTGCCAAAAATCGGGAAGATTTATTATGAAATTGATTTGCAAATTTATTTGTGAAAGCAGTTTTAAAATAAAGATTCAATAAAAGAAAATCAATAAATCTATTTTTCTTTTAAATTGGAAATAGATGTTGTGGGATAATAATGAAGATATAAGGTTGATTGAGTGCGAGAACAAAGCACGCACGATTCAAAAGCATCTGAACGAATGTCGCGATGAACGACGTCCCTATGTTTTTGTGACGCCCACCATGACTATCAAGCCCTTAAGACGCTTGTTAGTGCCTGTCTCAATGCTGGAAGAAGAGACCTACAAAGCGGAGATTTGCACCTATATAGCGCGCAAGACCGGCGCACATATTATCCTGCTGCAAGCGAATGACTATGGTTCCCACGCGCGGCAGAACGTCAACCGCATCATTACGCATATTAAAGCTGTCAGTCAAAAAAGCGGTGAAGACATCTCCTATGAAGTATGCATCGCCCGCAAAGACTCTTTCTCGCTCGTTCGTGAAGCATCCGAACGGCAAAGGGATTTTCGGCATGATCTGTTGATCCTCACCGCCAGCAGAGATTATGGTCTGGATGATATCCTTTTTGGTCCGCCCGAACGCAAAGCTATACAACAAGCTTTAGTGCCGGTGATGTTGGTTAATCCTCGCGAGGACTTATTCTCACTTTGTGATTAAATCAAGGTACAAATACTGCCATTTTGTCAACCAAATATGACAAATTTTAGATTTTTAACACTTTTTATGCAAAATATTTGGTCATATCGTCAAAAAGCAGTACTTTTGCATCGTGTTTTTCATGGTATTAGATTTAAGGTTAAATGAAAAGATTGGGTTGTCGGGAGACAACCTTCTTTTTTTCTTTTGTAATCACACACGTGATTAGAAAAGCTAAAGAAGGAGACAACCTTCTTTTTTTTCTTTTGTCGGCTACTTGTTGCCCTCTTTTTTGCCCTTTCATTTTTTTTTGCATTTTTTTGCGCAAATATTTGCGTATGTCAAAAAAAAGCAGTACCTTTGCACTCGCTTTTGATTTTTATATTTCAGTCAAGCTTCCGGAAGGGTGGGTGAGTGGCTGAAACCAACAGTTTGCTAAACTGTCGTACGGGTAACTGTACCGGGGGTTCGAATCCCCCCTCTTCCGCAAAAACAACAAAAGAGCGCTCATTTTATTGAGTGCTCTTTTGTTGTTTTTGCACAGGATGCCTTTAGTAGGCATTCGAGGTGGGCGAGCATAGCGAGGTCGGTGTCCTCGAATCCCCCCTACTCCGCATAGATCGTGGGCATCCCCCCCCTACTCCACTCTCTGACCGGTAATGGAGTATATATGTTCTCCTGCACGGATATAGAGTTGACCGTTCTTCAGAAACTTATGAGGTATGATTCTCAATTCTTGATCTTCAATGCTGGTCTCAACAGAACAAGACGTTAGATAATCCGAATAGATTACGCGCGTACCTTGGGCTACGATACGCACGGACTCAACACCTATTCCCTGCTTACTACCATAATTGGTGGAAAAAACAATCATTGCTCGCCCGGTGAGCGTTTGGTCGTTTGCCCATGCATATTCGGTCATTGTTGAACCTGTGGTCGTAACGAAATCCATAAGAGGTGCATCATTGATGGTCACATTAAGCGTATTATATTCTTTGCCTCCGTAGGTTCGAATACGCACGATGATGGAATCGAGTCCGGCAAGGTTAATCTCCGGTGACGATAGGGTTTTGCCTTTATCCAGCAGCAAGTACGAACTATACGAAGCATTCGTTTGCCAACCCTGGGTATGATCATCATCGTAGATATACGTAGCCGATTCGCCGCCTTCAATAGTTGTTTTATTCGCAAAAACGGCATAAAGAATAATATCCTCCGAGACGGAAGGTATCTCCGAAATGGTCTTGTATAGTTTTTCTGGAACCTCGTCCATAGTACCGCTAATCGGCTGAGTAGTCCAACCGATAAAGAGATCAGAGGTTGCCGAACAGGACTGCAGCATATCCGGGGAAGAAAGAATCTTCTTGTTCTGATAAACCGAATCGACGGCTACTATCTCGCCGCATACCGACCATGACACGCCGTACTTCGGTTTTTCCGGAAGCGGTGTATCGCCCTCTTTCCATCCATTGCTGACTCCCGGAACAAATGCCTCATCGAAAGAAGCCAGGAGATTGTTAAAATCTACCTCCTCCCCTGCTCTGTTGCCCCAGATATACTCCGCAAGGTAAGGATAATCAATGAAAGGATTACGATTATGCTGAAAATCCGACACTGCATCCTGACGACGTATCTCCTTGATAGACACAGGATCCTGACGATGCCACTGAATAAGAACTTCCTGTTCCCAGGGTTGGAACTCCAGATAGTTGTCATTCTGCATGGCAAACTTGGATCCCACATCTTTGTTATCCAATCGCCATCCCTGATATTTGGAGCAAACGGGATCGTAGGTACCGTTGGACCAGTGACCATAACATGTAGCCATATAGAAATACGCACGGGCAAAATCTCCTTTGTACTCATCTTTCGGTTCGAAGACCCAGAAATCAACATCCATGGTCGGGTGATGTTTCTTGCCTACTTTCAACGAACCCGTATTGGATTTCAGCTCTTTCTCAGGCACACCAAGCGGATAATTACTGCGGGCACTGTTAGCTGTGGAGTTAGAGGGATTGAGGTGGTAACAATCCTTATAGGCATCATTCTCCGCCCCGCCCCACCAGGATTTCGCGAAACTATGCTCAATGTTACAGCCTGTGACCGATGAACCTGGCGAAGAGAACTTATACCATGTGTCGCAGTACATGTCCATGCAGTACCCCTCCTCATCGCGGTCGGAGTAGTAAAACACGCCCCAAGTTGAATTAGCTCCGTTACCATAAGGAATAGCCGTATGGTCGCGAATGGCGGACTTGAGGGCATCTTTGAGCGCACCATCCTGCTTCCCGTTTGCGCCGGAATAATAGCCTTCCGGCATACTCTCAGCGAAAAGACTGAGAGACATCATACTAAAGAAAGCTACGCCGAGAAATAAAAGTTTGTTTTTCATCTTACGCGCTGACCTTGGAGATTAAACAATTGTTCACCCAGAAGGATATAAATCTTCCCACCAACAAGAATCTTACGGGCAGGTGCATCGACAGATACCATCTCCACCTCCGTGGGTGCCTGTGAAGAAGTGATAAAACGGTCGTACGAAATGGACGTACCCGAACCGTTCATCGACACTTTCACACCGGCAAACTTGCGGTGACCACTGGTATCTCCTACCGTGAAGACCACTTCGTCCGCTTCGCCGGTCCATGTCGGCGAATCAAAAGTACCCACATTAGCGGTGATAGGATTGGATTTATCGCTGGCTCCGAAAGTAAAGTCAATCTGCGTGATCGCATTCGCTGTCACGGTCATCGTTCCTTTCGCGTAGAGACGGACTGCTCCTGTATAATACGTAGGCGCTGTTCCCGCTCCCGCCTTGTCAAACGTGATTGTTACCTCCTCTTTTTCAAAAGGAGCAGAGATAACTCCTTTGTCCTTCATCCCCATATCGGTAAAGTCAAACGTGACATCGGTCGGTACTGTAGCTCCCTCGACGATTGTCTCGCGTGCAAAGACAGCATAATACGTCACATCTTCTGTCACCACAGGGAATTGAGCCGGCAGACGATAGAGCACCGCGGGCTCTTCCTCTAAAATACCATTGATTGGTGCATCCGTCCAACCCATAAAAACTGGACTCTCCGCCGAGCAGGAGGCAGGTGCATCGGGCAGAAGAACTATCATTCCGTTCTCCGCGATTGAATCCACACGCGTCTCGCCGCAAACGGACCATGTAACGCCGTATTGGACGGTCGGAGTCGGCGGCGTGGGAGGCGTATCTTCACCTCGCCAACCATTGCTGACTCCGGGAACAAAGGCAGGGTCGGTGGACGGCATCAATTGGGACAGATCTACCGTCTGACCGTTTTTCTCACCCCATATATATTCCGCCAAATAAGGATAATCAATGAACGGATTGCGATTTCCTTGCGTAGCCTGAATTCCGTTGTTCCGGTCTATCTCTTTGCGCGATACAGGATCCTCACGATGCCATTTCATCAAAAGCACGATACCATATTTGGTCAGACCGAAATGAGATGTCGATTTGAAGGATTCGAAGATCATATTTCCGCTGCCGGAAGTAATCGAAAACGAAGTATTGCTATATTTGGCTATCATGCCGAGATATCCGCGGGCGAAGTCTCCCTTATACTCATCGCGCGGTTCAAATACCGTTCCGCTGCAAGTAGCCTCAGTGCCCAGAAGCGTGTTCCTATCGGTTGTAATGGTCGATTTGCTGGAACCTAATTTGCATCCGTTATAGGAGTATGTCACGTTATTGACCTCGCCAAATGCATAAGCGGACCGACGGTTATTCACGTAGCCGTCCGTAGGTACAAGATGGAAAATATCGGAGTACATATCGTTCTTGTTTCCGCCCCACCACGATTTGGGAATCGAGTGCTCGCGATTGTAACAATCGCACTCACCTTGATAATTACCGCACTCGTCGCCCGCTCTAAATGTGCAGCCGCCGTACATATCCCATAATTTTCCGGCTTTGCTCGCATCATAATCCGGATGAGACGGATCGGTAGGATAAACGTCGGATTTCTGATAGGCTGTGATAGCCCCGTCATAGCTAAGAGACTTAAATCCCACATTAGCAATACTATTCAGGGCGTTATAGAGGCTTGTGCCCGATTTACCATTCGCGTTTGCATAATAAGCGGGGATATTTTCCACCGGAGTAACCGTCGAGGAAAAAACCATTTGCGTTGTCATCACACACAACGCTGTCATAATAAAAATTCGATTTTTCATGATATTTACTTTTTCTAACAACATCAAACTATCTCATGCAGGATCTCGCTTACCGTCGGATGCGGGAAAACGACTTGCCGGAAATCGTCAAGCGTGTAGCCGTTACGTACCGCGCACGATGCGGCGGCAATGAATTCCGAGCATGGATTACCGATACAATGAACACCGATAATCGTGTTACTGCGGCTGTCTATAATCATCTTGCAAAGTCCGGTCTCGCCTTCGTTCTCTGCCATAAAACGACCGGAGAAGGTCATCGGCAACTTGCGCACCTCTACAGGAATAGACATCTCCTCCGCCTGACTTTCCGTAACGCCGACTGACGCAATCTCTGGATTCGTATAAACGACCGAAGGAATAGCCAGATAATTTACCTTTTGGTCATGTGCTATTTGGTCATTTAGCAATTTTGTTACAGCCACTTCGGCTTGCCTGCTTGCCACGTGCGCCAACATGATCTTGCCCGTTACATCGCCGCAGGCATACACATTCGGCAGGTTCGTCCGGCAGAACTCATCAATCTTAATCGCCCCGCGTTCGGTCTCCAAGCCCTCTAATGCCTCCAAACCGCTGAGGTTGGCACGGCGACCGACGCTCACTAAAATCTTCTCCGCCTCGTACTCTACCCCATTCGCCGTCACTTTACCGCCGTCTATCTCCTCCACTTTGGTCTCTGTCAAGATGCTGATACCGGCTTTCTTGTATTTCTCCGCCAACACGCCTACAACCTCCTGATCCAGATTAGGCAGAATCGTCGGCAGCGCCTCGATGACCGTTACCGGCACGCCTAACTCATGATAAAGCGTTGCAAACTCCATGCCTATCACTCCTCCGCCTACGATGATGATGGACTTAGGCAGTTCCGTAGCAGCCAAGGCATCCGTGCTGTCCCAAATAGCAGGATTGTCCTTAATGCCGGGAATAGGCGGCACAAAATTCCTCGAACCCGTACAAATCATCAGATTCTCAGCCTCATACGTCTCCCCGTTACATTCTATCCGCCATGTTTGGCGGATACTATCGAGGACTTTTGCCACTCCGTTAACGACCGTGCAATGTTCATTATTGAGCCTTTGTTTGATACCGGCAACGAGTTTACGGACGACGATCGTTTTGCGTTTCTGCATCGCCGCAAAATCGAACTGCACGTTCTCTGCCGTAACTCCGTATTTCTGCGCATGCGTCGCGTTATAGTACTGTTTGGCGCCATACAAAAGCGACTTGGTAGGAATACAACCCACATTCAAGCAGGTTCCTCCAACCGCATTTTGCTCAAAAAGCACTACATCTTTACCGGCTTTGGAGGCTTTTTCTGCCGCTGTATATCCTGCCGGACCTCCTCCGATGATTGCTAAAAAATATCTCATAGTATTTAGTCTTTATTCCTTATTCCTTTTGCGAAGCGCTCCTTAAAAACATTCTTACTGCCTCTGCAACCATTTCCGAGCAAGGACGTTTTTCATAATACTGAGGGGTGCGCTCTTCGGGTTTCGGACTGAATCCTTCCCCTTGAGATAAACTTTGGTGGGGTTTCGCCAATCCTAACAACTCCCCGCATATCAGACTTCCGTATTTTCCTTTGAATTGGCCTGCCAAATCCTGTACATAGGCGTAATTCGCCATCTTTCCTTCGCTGTCGTGAGGAGTTGACGAACCATTCTGCAAACCGGCCAGCATAAACATCCCGCTTACTGCGCCGCATACCAAACGCATACGACCCATTCCGCCGCCGAACGAGGCAGACAAACGAAGGGCCAACTGCTCATCGGTCAGACCATATATATCCGCGCACGAAGCAAAAACCGCCTGTGAGCAGTTATATCCTTGTTTAAATAACTCCTGCGCCTTCTGCGCCCGTTGTTCTATCTCTAATTCGTTCATTCTTTCAACTTTCAACTTTATTATACCATTTCTCCAATTGTTCATTAAAAGTCCGCCTGTCCATCGTTTGTGCCCATGCACGCACGTCATCCGTATGATCCTCAAAATGCATCGTCACAGTCCGTCTCCACTTCCATTTTTTAGGTCTCAGTTTCGAAAAACGGCTACTCTCCAAACCCCTCATACGGCATAAGATTACCCGAACGCCTTCCGGCAACTCACGACACACTTCGTAAGCCATGCGCCTGTTACCGATCACCTCACGATCAACCGTCTTCACATGCCCGGACGGATAAAAACACAACTGCTTGCCTTCCGCCAGACTGTCGATAGCTATCCGGCTGAGCTGGGATGCCTCAGCCGCCATCTGTTCCCTCTCTCCTTTTACTTTTAACCTCTCCCCATTACTAAGATCCGGCACTTCAATCGCGTCCGCCATTCGTAAAATACGCCCGTACAGCCAATGCCGCATAAACAACTCATCCGTCATGGGACGAAGCGGCAACCACCATTCCTCGCTGAATAGCAATAACGGATCCACATACGCCGTATGGTTTGGCATTACAAGGTGCGTACTCTCATCCCGCAGCAACTCTTCACCTGTCACACGTATATCGTAATGAAGGTGAAAAAAGAACTTACATATCTTCCCTAAAGTAAACCGATTCATCTCCTAAATCCTTTGAGCCTGCAAAAGTACTACAAATTTTTCAAATTTGCAAGATTTTTAGCAAAAAAATTTATCTGTGCTTGCACAATATAACAAAATATTGAGGTAATCACACAATTTGAGTGGGTGATTAGTGGGTGATTAGTGGGTTGATAGTGGGTTGATAAGCTAAGATGAGTACAAGAATAGACTCACAAAGACTGCCTATTCGGCATAAGAAAAATACATCATTTTATACAACAAAAATTATGCCAAACTATTTTTTTTGCGATTTTATTTGCATATATGCAAAATTTGTAGTACCTTTGCAGTCTATTTTGTGTAGATATGAACGAATTTTTAGAGAAAGAAGAAGAAATACTGAAAATGCTCAAAACCGTTTTTGACCCGGAGATACCTGTAAATGTGTACGATCTGGGGCTCATTTACGGCATTGAGATCAAAGACGACGGCGTTTGTGACATCACAATGACGCTTACTGCGCCATCCTGCCCTGCAGGAGATTTTATCGTAGAGGATATCCGGCAAAAAGTAGGATCCGTGGAGGGCATCAAGGATGTGAACGTCTCGATTGTCTTCGAACCCGAATGGACCAAAGATATGATGTCCGAAGAAGCCAAACTCGAACTCGGCTTCCTCTAAATCGTAAATTTGTAAATCCTAAATTGTAAAATGATATATTTTCTCAGTGATGCACACTTGGGCAGTCTGGCGATTGAAAGAGGCTGGGCACACCAGAAAAAACTCATCAACTTGCTCGAGGAGATGAGTAAAGACGCCGTGTCTATTTATATGCTCGGCGACATGTTTGACTTTTGGATGGAGTATTTCGTCCGGGATAAGAGTAAACAACAGTTCCACCCTTTCTGCAGAGAGATCCGGCGGTTAATTAAAAAAGGTATTCACGTCCATATTTTCACTGGTAATCACGACCTTTGGACATTTGGCGGATTAGCCAAACTGACAGGCGCAGAAATTCATTACGATTCCTGCACTATCAACCGGTATGGCAAGCAGATTTTTCTGGCACACGGAGACGGACTGTTGCCCTCCAACTGGGAAACACATTACCCCGGTAGAGTTCGCCGCAAAATCAGACATTTCATGTTCCTGCGAAAAATCTTCGAATCGCCTACTCTTCAGTTCCTTTACCGAATGCTACCTCCTAATTGGGGAAACTATTTTGGATATAACTGGGCGAAACGAAGTCGTCTCAAAGAACTGAAAAACCCGTGTCCCTACAAAGGAGAAAACAAAGAAGAACTCGTCCTCTTTGCCAAAGATCAGGAGAAACAGGGAAACCACCGCGATTACTATATCTTAGGGCATCGACATATCGAACTCGATCTGCAACTCGATTCCGGTAGCCGCGTAATCATCTTAGGCGATTGTTTCAAACAATGGACATACGCCAAATTGGACAACAAAGGACATCTAACCATGCACACCTTTGAAGAAGAACCAACCGAGTAACAACATGCACACAAGAGAAGAACAACTCAAAGCCTTTGAGCGTCTGTTGGACATTATGGATGACCTGCGGGAAAAATGCCCGTGGGACCGCAAACAGACTTTTGACAGCCTTCGGCAGAACACTATCGAGGAGACTTTCGAATTAGCTACCGCTATCTCCCGACATGACATGACGGAAATCTCCAAGGAACTCGGGGATGTCTTGCTGCACGTAGTCTTCTACGCCAAGATGGGTTCAGAAACCGGCGATTTTGACATAGCCGATGTATGCAATCAACTCTGTGACAAACTCATCTTCCGTCACCCGCACGTCTATAAAACAAATGACCAAATCGTAAATGGCAAAATCGTAAACGACACCGACGTTAGCCATCTCTGGGAACAAGTCAAACTCAAAGAGAAAGGGGGCAACAAAACCGTACTTGGGGGCATTCCCGATTCCCTGCCAAGCCTCGTCAAGGCATACCGAATACAGGATAAAGTAGCTAACGTCGGCTTCGACTGGGAGAACCGCGAAGATGTCTGGGCAAAAGTGAAAGAAGAAATAGCCGAGTTCGAATCCGAAATGCGCAAATGTTCCAATAACCCGATAAATGACCAAATGGTAAATGACCAAATGGTAAATGGCCAGATGGTAAATGAATTCGGAGACCTTCTCTTCTCCCTCATCAACGCCGCTCGGCTCTATAAAATCCGTCCGGACAACGCCCTTGAGCAAACGAACCTCAAGTTCATCCGTCGTTTCAATTACCTCGAAGCCCGCGCACATGAACAAGGTCGAGACCTCAAAGACATGACCCTCGACGAAATGGACGCCCTCTGGAACGAAGCCAAGAAACAAGAATAACCGTCTAACAAGGATTTTTGTCTAACCCTCGGCATACATGCCGAGCTCCCTTAGAAACAAAAAAGGGTCATCGCTGACCCTTTTTGTGCGGCATAAAAGACTCGAACTTTCACTCCTCGCGGAACCAGATCCTAAGTCTGGCGCGTCTACCGATTCCGCCAATGCCGCCAATTAATCCTCTAATTCACTAATTCGGAAATCGGCTGCAAAGGTACGAAGAATTTTTGACATATGCAAGAAAATACACAAACTTTTTATCATATTTTGCCAAATGGGGTCAAAATCGTACATCGCTGGACTCCTTCTCCCGTCGCGTACATCGGTGTTATGGTCGGAGCCGGAACACGTCATGAGATGCCTGAAGAAAACGGTATGGCGCACTATATCGAGCATTGCGTCTTCAAAGGCACTAACCATCACTCCGCACGACAAATCATCCATTCCATCGAAGGGATAGGAGGCGAAATAAACGCTTATACTACCAAAGAAGAAACCACTTTCTATGCCGCTATCCTCGCCGAACATGTCCAACTGACACTCCATCTCATCGCAGAGATGCTTCTCGAACCGTCTTTCAAAAAAGAGGAAACAGACAAAGAGCGGATGGTCATTCTCGATGAGATTGAGAGTTATAATGACCAACCCTCCGAACTCATCTACGACGATTTCGAGAACCTCGTCTTTGCCGGAAGCCCGCTCGCTATGCCTATCTTAGGCACAAAAAAGACACTTCGGCATATCTCTTCCAAACCCGACTACGCCAAACAATGGATGGCGAAGCACTACACACCCGAACGGATGGTCGTTTTCTGTCAAGGCAACCTCAAGCCCGAGCGTATCTTCCGCCTCGCCGAACGCGAATTCGGTCATCTTTCAGGCGAAACCGGTCTATCAGCCCGAAGGGCGGTCTATACTCAATCAGGCGAAGCCGGTCTATCAGCGAACGAACGTGAGCGGTCCTTCAAAAAACATACCCACCAAGTCCACGCTATGCTTGGCGGACGAGCTTATCCTATCGGACACGAGAACCAACTGGCGATGTTCCTTCTCAATAATATCTTGGGTGGCGGTAGCCTCAATAGTCGCCTCAACCTCTCTCTGCGCGAAGAAAAAGGTTTAGTCTATACCGTTGAATCGACCTATACACCTCTCAGCGATACCGGTTACTGGTGTGTTTATTGGGCGTGCGACCCTGAAGATTTTGAACTCAGCTTAAACCTCGTACAGCGCGAATTGGACAAACTATGCGACGCCCCGCTCTCGGAAGCGGCTCTCCATAAAGCCTTGGTGCAACTCCGCGGACAATTAGCCATCTCCGCGCAAAACCAGGAAAACACAGCCCTCGCCATGGCAAAATCTGTGCTCTACAGAGGAGAAGCGCCGGAATGGGAAGATACCATGCGAAAAATTGAACAAACATCCACCTCGCAATTACTGCAAGTCGCCCAAGAATTGTTAAATACAAATTACACTTACATTTTGACATACAAATAGGGCTTTTTTGTAACACTTAAATTATAAAAAGCACTTTTCTTTCACTTTTTTGCCAAAAAATTTGGCTATTTCAAAAAAAAGTTGTACCTTTGCACGCTTTTTCGTCTGTACGCGTATGCGTATACCTTATTATATACCTGTACGCGCGTTTAGAATGAACGGAAACATGCAAAACAAATAAGGAAAATTAAATAACAAACAATAATAATGAAGCGATTTTACTTAATGTTAGTCTGGATGTGCCTCCTGCCGGTAGGTTTGTGGGCGCAGACGAGGGTAACGGGTATCGTGCTCGACGAGACGGGAGAAGGCGCCATCGGTGCCAACGTCGTTGTGGAGGGTACGACTATCGGTACCGTAACAGACTTTGATGGCCAGTTCGAGCTGAATGTTCCGGATGGAAAGAAATCTCTGGTCATCTCTTATCTGGGTTACAAGACTGTGACAGTCCCTGCTAAACCCAACATGAAAGTGACTCTGCAAACCGAGTCGCAGCAGATCGAAGAAGTGGTAGTCACCGGTATGGTAAAGCAAGACAAGCGCTTATTCTCCGGAGCTGCTACTAAACTGGATGCCGCACAGACGATGCTGAGCGGTATGAGCGATGTAAGCCGTTCGCTCGAAGGTCGTGCTGCAGGTGTGAGTGTGCAGACAGTAAGTGGTACATTCGGCGCAGCACCAAAGATTCGCGTGCGTGGTGCTACCTCCATTTATGGAGCCTCGAAACCGCTATGGGTTATCGATGGTGTGATCATGGAGGATGCAGTAGAGATTGATGCGACAGACCTCAGCAGTGGTAACGCGGATAACCTAATCTCAAACGCTATCGCAGGTGTGAACGCTGATGATATTGAGTCCATTCAAATCTTGAAGGACGGTTCAGCGACCTCTATCTATGGTGCGCGCGCTATGGCGGGTGTCATCGTCGTAACGACCAAGAAAGGTAAAGCAGGCCAGACATCACTTAACTATACGGGTGAGGTGACCTTCCGTATGAAGCCATCCTATAGGGACTATAATATCTGTAATTCACAAGAGCAGATGGGTATCTATAAGGAGTTGGCATCGAAGGGATGGTTGGAAGCGTCAACATTGAATAATGCAAAGAATTCAGGTGTTTACGGAAAAATTTTGGATTTACTGAAAACCTACGACACGAAGACGGGTGAATACGCACTGGAAAACACGCAAGGTGCTATCAATGACTATCTGCGAGACGCAGAGTACCGTAATACGGATTGGTTCGGCCTGCTTTTCCATAATACCGCATTAATGAACCATTCTCTCTCTTTCTCAACAGGAACGGAAAGAATGCAGATGCGCGCATCTTTGTCAGCAATGTACGATCCGGGATGGTATCTCCGTTCTGGTGTTCAGCGTTACACGGGTAACGCAAATGCCAGTTTTGAGTTGCTTCCTACAGGTATGAAGCAGAAACTAACCTTAAAGGTGGCTACAAGCGGTAGTTATATCAATCAGGAAGCCCCTGGTACGAGTGACCAGCAGACAGACGCTGTAACGGGTGTGATTTCTCGTGGATTTGATATCAACCCCTTCTCCTTCGCGATGAACACTTCGCGTGTTATGGATCCAAAAGCATTCTATCGCCGTAACTATTGCGATTTCAACATCTTTGATGAATTGGAAAAGAACTACATGACATACAAACGTACAGATGTAAAATTCCAAGGGGAGTTGATCTACAAGCCTATCAAAGGTCTGGAAATCGCCGGATTGGCTTCTATCCGATATAACACTAACGAACGTGAGCATAATATAATGGACTACTCCAACCAAGCACGTGCATATCGTGCAGGTTTAGGAATTGACGAGAACGATGTAGAGAACGACCTGATCCGTAACTCGAACGAGTACCTCTATTTGGATCCGGATGATCCGAGTTCACCGAAACGCACAATCCTACCGCAAGGTGGTATCTATGATACACAAACAAACAGATTACTCTCTGTGGATTTGCGTGGTAGTGTATCGTACAATCATGGCTTTTCTAATAGTGGTGCAGAAGGAGATGATCATATTATCAACGTGTTCGCCGGAATTGAAAGTAACTCCACCGACCGCCAGAAAGTGACCTTCCGCGGTTGGGGATACCAATATGAGAATGGCGGTGTACCATACTATGATTACCATGTATTCAAACAGGGACAAGAGGAGAATAATAAATACTATTCCAACGAATACACATATTATAGAAACTTAGCTATATTCGGTACTGCAACCTACTCGTACAAATCACGTTATTCAGTAACGGGAACGCTTCGTTACGAGGGTTCCAACCGATTAGGTAAGTCGCGTAGAGCCCGCTGGCTTCCTACCTGGAATATTAGTGGTGTTTGGAATGCGGATGCAGAGAAATTCTGGCAACCTACTTTCGGAGATATATGGACAGCTGCCAACTTGAAATTGAGTTACTCTTTGACAGCCACAAGTGGTCCTGCCGATAACTCATTAGCAAAGTTCATGGCATACTCGCCATGGCGTCCATTAGCAGATGTGACAGAGTCTGGTATAGAGTTGGCAAGCTTGGAGAATTCCGAGTTAACATATGAGAAAAAACATGAGTTCAATATCGGAACCAGTTTGGGTTTCTTTAAGAATCGCTTGAATTTAGAATTCGATTGGTATACACGTAATAACTATGACTTGATTGGATACGTACATACAACCGGTGTAGGAGGTGAAATTCTCAAATTAGCAAACGATGCTGCAATGAAATCATCAGGAGTTGAAATTACATTATCTACTGTCAATGTGGACATTAAGAACTTCCGTTGGACGAGTGATCTTACTTTTTCGCACCATAAGAACGTCATCACGAAGCTAGATGATATGAGTAATGTACGCCAACTCACGACCGGAACAGGTGAAGGTCGTCTAGTGGATTACCCATTAGGTGCACTTTTCTCTTTCAGGTTTGCTGGTCTGACAGAAGATGGTTTACCCACTTTCTACGCAAACAACAAAGGTGATCTGTTTGGACCAACAGAGGGTACCACTCCTTCTGGCAATAAAATCTACCCTTATTCGGAGATAAATATGCAGGATCGAGATCAATACAAAGAGGGTGGACAATTCGAAGGCATGCTCAAATACGAGGGACCTACTGATCCTTCTTTTGATGGAGGTTTCAATAACACGTTCACCATCTTCAACAACCTCAAGATTGGTATCTTCTTGACTTATGGTTTCGGCAATAAGATACGTTTGGATAACTTATGCTATACGTGGAACAGCACATATAATGACTTGACAGCCAGCCCGCGTGAAATGATGAACCGTTGGGTATTACCGGGCGATGAAGCAACAACGAACATCCCCGTTATTGCCAGCCGTCGTCAGTTTGAGACGATTGAGGGTCTACGTTATGCTTATCAGGCATATAACTTGAGCGATCAGCGCGTAGCGAAAGGTGATTTCATCCGCTTGAAAGAGATCTCGATTGAATACTCATTCCCCAAGAAATGGTTCGAGGGTCAGAAAGCAGTATCTTCTTTCTCAGCTAAATTTAGTGGCACAAACTTAGCGCTACTCTATGCGGATAAAAAATTGAACGGCCAGGATCCTGAGTTCTTTAACGTAGGTGGTACTGCATCACCGATGCCGCGCCAGTTCACATTCACGTTCCATCTTGGATTCTAAATGATTAAAATGGAAAGGAATTACAATATGAAAAAATATAACTATATCATAGTATTATTTGTGCTCGGTTTGACGGGATGCAATTTCTTGGATAAAAGTCCGGATATGCGTACGGACATTGACACCAAGAAGAAGGTGCAATTACTGTTAGTGAACGCTTACGATGCTCCTAACTATGGTCCAATTGGTGAGTTTAGTTCCGATAATATGGTGGATAATAACACACCTGACGCAAGTAATTTTTCTGCAAACAAGACACCGTTATCTTCAATGAGCAACGAGTTATTTGCATGGGAAGATGTAACAACGGAAACCGATCAAGATTCACCTTCATGGGTATGGAACTACTGCTATAAAAATATTGCAGTAGCCAATCAGGCTCTGAAAGCTTGCGCAGAATTGGAAAAACAAGGTGAAGACGTAAATTCCGAAAAAGCAGAAGCACTGATTTGCCGTGCATATAATCATTTTATTTTGGCTAACATCTTCTGCAGGGCTTACCGTGATCCGGAGTTGAGTAAAGAGGATCTGGGTATCCACTATATGACGGACATAGAAAACGAAGTCAACCCCCAGTATGAGCGCGGAACGGTTGCCGAAACTTATGAAAAGATTGAAAAAGATTTAGAGGAAGCATTACCACATATTAGTGAAGAGTATTACTCTACTCCAAAGTATCACTTCAACGTAAAAGCGGCTTATGCTTTTGCTGCACGTTTCTACCTCTTCACTCGCCAATACAAGAAAGTTATTGATTGCGCAGAGCATGTGCTTGGTCCTACAGCCGCAACTGCAGCTCCATTGATGTTTGATGCAGAGAATTGTGTCAAGTTGGGTAATTTAGAGCAAGAAATGTATGCATGGTATGATGCAGCTTCGCCTTCTAATCTGTTAATACAAACAACCTACTCGGTAGCCTTGTATCATTTCATGTCTGACTATTGCCGTTACACTTTTAACCGACAAGCACAAGATAAAACGGTGGATGGAGATGGTCCTTGTTGGTCAAGTCGTTTCCCGGGTGTTAGCGTATGGAGTCATGGTCAACAATACGGAGGATTCCTTTCTAAATTGTACGAACCATTCGAATATACAAATAAGGAAGCCGGTATTGGATATCCTCACTCTCTACGTCGTGAATTCACTACAGGAGAAACGCTTCTATGTCGTGCAGAAGCGGAGATTATGCTGGGTAATATCTCGGCAGCCGTGGCAGATATGAATGTATGGGCGAAGGGCTATAAATGCAAGAAAGATCTGACCAATTCCAATATTCAGTCTTTCTTCCGTGTGAATAAAAATGATAATCAACAGACACCTGTTCTACACAACACAGACATGTGTCCCGCATGGACCATTGATAACAATAAGCTGCCATACATCTGGTGTGTACTGCATTTCCGCCGTATTGAGACAATGCATGACGGCATGCGCTGGTTTGATATCAAGCGTTATGGTATTGAACTAACGCACGCGATGAGTAATGGCAACGGTGTGGATTCTATTCGTCTTACTTGGGATGATGACCGACGAGCCATACAGATTCCTCAAGAAGCAATTTTGGCAGGACAGCAAGCCAATCCGCGCGTGAACATTGGCGGTCGTGCTGGTGTATCCACCCCTCTATCACAATCTAAACCGAGTGGCTTGGATTTGTATTTCAGATTCCAAGGCGAACGTAATGCGATTACCAAGGAATCCGACATATCGGAAAATGATGTAATAATGTCTAACCTTTAATCTTGACAAGATTACAATAATGAAAAAGAATATATTACATATCGCATTGGCAGTAGCCACGCTTGGATTAACGGCATGCGAAGAAAAATTGAATTCAAACTCAATTTTTGACAAAATTCCGCCGTATGATTCAACATCTTATACTTACGAGTTCGACAAGTACCTGTACGAGACCTATGTACTTGGATATAATATTTCTTTCCAGTACAAGTTGAATGATGCTTCGACAGATATGTACTACAATCTTGTTCCGGTTCGATTTGACAAGGCGCAAGAAGTGGCACATACAATCAAGTATCTCTGGTTGGATGTATATGATAAGCAACTGGGTAAAGATTTTCTTAAGCAATATACACCGCGCATTATTAACGTTATTGGTTCTCCTGCTGTAAACGCATCGCAGGGAACAGAAACACTTGGTGTAGCCGAAGGTGGAATTAAGATTACCCTGTACAAAATGAACGATTTTGACATGTATAACATGGCATGGTTGAATAAATATATCTTCCATACGATGCATCATGAGTTCTCGCATATCTTGCACCAGACCAAGACTTTCCCGAAGGAATACGAGCGTATCTCGGCAGGTTTGTACGACTCGCAGTCATGGCAGTATCACAGCGATAAAGAGGCCTACAGTCTCGGTTTCGTCACCCCCTACTCGATGAGCGAGGCGCACGAGGACTTCGTAGAGGTAATCTCCTCTTATATTACGGATACGCGCGAGACATGGAAAGACCGCGGATTCACCATGGCGGAGGACAACACGCATATCGAGTATGTGGATGAGGATCAGGAAGGAACGACTATCATCAACCAAAAAGTCACGATGTGCAAGGATTGGCTGTTGGATAAATACAACTACCCTCTGGACTCTATCCGTGCGGAAGTTCAACGCCGTCAAGAGGCATTGACTTATGACATAGTAATGAATGATTCGTATGGCAAATAAAAAAAGAAAAGAATATGAAACATACACTATTATATGTGATTGCAGTTATGTCGCTTTTTGGCATTACAAGCTGTAATAGAAATGAGAGTCGTGTATTTGACCTCTCTGCAGATGAGCGTATTAAGGCGCGTACAGAAGAAATCCGCAACAAACTAATTGATGCGCCGAACGGATGGGAGATGCTTTATTTCCCCTACCCGGATGCTGCCGGTTATGCTTTTTTAATGAAATTTTTAGACAATGGAGATGTTCTTATTGCTGCTAAAAACGACATCTCGTCTAATAATATCACACGCGGAGAAAATAGTTGTTGGGCCATAGATGCGACACAAAGCGTCGTACTTACGTTCCATACCTACAATACTCTGTTCACTATCTTTGCCGACCCGCAAGGAGATGGTATAGGAGAGATGGGGGACTATGAGTTTATCTTGCTGCCTACTGAAAAAGCAGATAACGAACTCCGTTTAAAAGGGAAGAAACACGAGGCTTATATACGTATGCGACATTTAGCAGAGGATGTAGATTGGAGACAGTATTTCATGGATATAAATACGCTCTATTCAAAAACCTTTACGGATAATGACGGAACAGAGATGCTATATTGGGATGGGGAAAAAGAGAGAACTATCACATACACTAATGGTCGATTCACATTTATAGAGAATCAAGAGGAACAGGAACGCGGATTCATTGTTACACCTACTGGAATCCATTTCTACTCTGGACTCCTGCGTGCGAACAAAAAAACCTACGCACAGGATTTTGTACTCTCTGACGATATGACAATATTGAAAACAGAGGACGGCGAAGCATTCATCAGCAGCAAATATTCAGCTGCAGACTTCTTCGCATATAAGTTCTCAAAATACAGTCGTTGGATGTACGTTGCCGAGGAATCCGATATTGATACAAAGAATGCCGTTGAAACTATAATGACCTTGGCTAAAGCCAACGGAGCAACCATCAATAACATTGGCTACGAGCGAACTGTCACCTTGGTTACGAGAGGTTCTTCAACTTCAAAAGTTATATCTTATTCCTTATATATCTCCTATCTGGCGGATGGCAAGCAATTTGGCGGACGCATCAACCTCAATCATACGAACGCTGACGAGGTAATAACTTTCTCTTACAAGTCATATGAGGAAGCGCTCCTTCCACTGTTTAAGCGAATAGCAAACACACCGGAAGAAGGCGCAGCAATGTTTGCCAATATCTTCTGCGGCAATTTTACGCCAGAATCCTACAGCGGCTCGAAGCTGAACTTGACACAGTTACTGCTCAAGGATACTGATGGCACGACGATTCATGTCAAAGCCGATAAGATTGTTATGTAAAAGGTTTGTTGGACTTAATAATATAAGATATATGATGAAAAAGATTTTATCCATATTAATATTCATTGGCACATGTACATGTGCCCAAGCACAGAAAAGACTTCCTGCCGATCCATATCCCAAAGGAACAAATAATACAATTGATATGCTTCGCGACGCGAGTCTGATGGGTCATGCTATCCGCGCGAATAAAGTAAAGTCAGAAAGAACTGTTAATGCAGCTCCATCCTTTACCCGCGAAAACAATGAGGAAACTACCTATATTGGTTATAAAAACCCGAAAGGTACGCTCTTCTTGGGTATGGACGAAGCAGGTGATGGTTTCTTCTTTGAGCACCCGGGTATCATTGGCGGATGGTCTGATTCAATTGAATGTTGGGTTTGGCCGAATCAACAAACTGATTATAAATCCATTCGATATCTAAATCCCTTCTCAGAAGAGTATTCTGAGTACGAAGAAAGCGAATACTACTGGATTGATAAAGAGGGCAATTTCTGTGACGCCATTGTCGCGGACGGAGGTTATGGACGCTATAAAGATTTAGAAGGTGATTATGGCGCATATTGGCAAGTCAGTACACCGTTACAAATCATTAAAACAAGTGATGGTACAGAAAAGAAATTTGTGTTACTCAGCAGTAAGTCAAATCCTGAGGTAAGCGATTGCAACCTCGCATCAGGCGGACTTCCAAGTTCTCATACGAAGGATGGTCTTTGGCCGCTCACTAACGCAGTCAGCACCACGACCGAAGGACAGAGTATCCAACTCATTGCATACAAAGCAGAAGATGGATATACGCATTATCTGTACGGTTCTTCCAAGTACACGATAGACTCCGGATTAGTCTATAATCCTGAAACAGAGCAAGAAGAGATGGAATATACCCGTGTCTTGCCGGTTCAACTCACCACAACATATGACAAGCCACAGACTCCACTCTATATCAAAAATGTAACGATGGCTGTGAGCAGTGAAACATATTCGGCATTTAAGCCTAAAGAATTGCATTTTGATACTCTCTTCCTCACCATCAGCACTATGGATGGAAAAGTACTGGCTACCACCTTTGCTACAGAGGCGAACCTCAGCAGTATCAAAAACACAGATTTAAAAAAGGGCCGTCTGCTTACTTTCCCTCTTTTACAAGATACTACAGCGTTTGGCGAGTTTCTGCATGAAGGATTACTAGTAGACAAAGCATTTCAAATATCCCTTACTGGCTTTAAAGAGACTGATAAATTCGCAATCTATGCCGCTAAATGTATTATTCACCCTACTCATACGCAAATGTTGTATGAAGGTGGAGTAACGAAAAAAATTGCATATGAACCATACATTATGCTAAATGGTATATACCCAACTATGGAGGATTACTATAGTATTAACGGCGCAGGAATTGGTCAGGTTGGCGATACGATTCCTATCAAAATGACACCCATTGAGAAAGGTAAATATGTATACAAAGCTGCGTACGCACATTGGGGCTCAGACAACGATGAGTTTGCGATCCGTTCTTCGTTTACTCCTTACGATTCGATTGCTCGTACTTGGAATATGGACGTGGAAACCCCAAATTATATTACACTGTATGCCGATTATGAAAGGAACATCAATACAAAAATTAATCCTATTACAATATGGGAATATTATCGCATGTTCTTATTGAAAATTTATGCTGATAGTACACCGGTGATAGGTGATTGTATTAAGATTGGAAAAGCCGGTAAGTATATGATTTATCGTATTGATTCTATTGAGACTGTGGATGATCAACTGGACACAACACAATCTTCCTCACGTTCGGAAGCAGCACCTCGTACGGAGAAAGTACTCCAAGACGGAAAATTATTCATACGTAAAGATGGAAAAACGTATAATGTTTTAGGAATACAACAATAAAGATAAAAATAATCTAACGGGGTAAAATCCCAATGTTTAACAAAAAAAATATAAGAGTATGAAAAAGATTTTCTCTTTCGCATGTATTGCTTGTATAGCAATCAGCGCAGTTGCCAATGTGCAGACAAAAGTGTATGATATTAAGTCTGCCAAGCGAATTAGTAATGTACAAGTAAAAAACAACATTGACTGGAGCGAGCGAAATATTGACGTAACAGCGGTGTATAGCAATGGTGAACTTCCGAAAGCGCCAAAAGCTCGTAAAGTTAGTGCTGCAGCAGCGCTTGATACCGCTTTCTATTTTGTTGATGCAGAATCTGCGTTATATGGCGGTATTTATTCTGATGGTGCTAATGGCTATCCTACAATCTGGCAAAAAGCCAACTCGGACGTAGAGTTTTTAAATGCTTCTATGTTCAATGAAGAAGGTGGTTATGGTTGGTTTTTAGGAAGCATAAGCGAAGAAACATTGTTGGGCACAGATACAAACCTCATTGTTCCTGCAGGTACGTTTGAGAGCGGTCGTGGCTCTTCTGTCACTCCTATTTTTGCGATGGAAAGCGGTGCACAATATTCATATGGTGACGCTCAAGAAGCTCAATATTGGTATGCCTTTGATCCTGAATTCTACACACCTCTGACAAAAAGCCATATGTTCACTAGTACATCATTTAGTAAAAGTGGCTATGATTTGGGATGCTTTAGATTAACTCAAGATATGCCGTACATATTTGGTACTGGCATAGATATGACTCCTTACGCCTCAAAGGGTTATAAATGCGGAAAAGTTGACACAATCGGTACAATATGGGGATTCGAAGATTGTACTACTAAAATTGATAGTATCAATATAGTAGTAACATCTTACGCAACCTCTTTGCAACCTGGTAATCAACTTACGATGACACTTCATCCTGTTCGTGTTTCAGGAGGCAGATATCTTATTGATTTAAGTAGTGCATATGCTAGCCATACTGTTACTACAAAAGATATCATTTGGCAGGAATATGATGAAGATCATCAAGAAACCATGGGTGGCATTACCTTCCCTATCAAAGCTGAAATAAATGGTCTGTTCTTTATTACCATTAGTGGATTTAATGCAGAAGGTGCAAATATCGGTGTATGGTCGGATGGTGTTGATCCTTATGGTTACGGAGATACATATTATATTAGCAATGGTGGAAAGTTCTACAATTACTGGGGATTGAACGCTCTTATTTCTGTTAATGCAGCTATTGTTGAGCAGGGAGGAGAACAAGCTGTAGAAAATGTAACTGAACCTGCACAAAAAGCCCAGAAAATCGTTCGCGATGGTCAGTTGATTATTAAGAAGGGAGATAAAGAGTTTAATGTCCTTGGAGCACAGCTCTAAACACCATCAACCATATACAAAAAAAGCGTCCATGTGACGCTTTTTTTGTGTCTATAAATAGTAAACCTTAAACATTATACAAAAAAACGCAAATAAATTTGTGTATATGTGATTTTTTTTGTACCTTTGCAGCGGAAAGTAAAAAATTATGCAATTTAAACTGAAAGAAGTCTTTTCTCCTAAGTTATTTCAAACGCTCGGTCAATATAATCGGGTACAGTTTGCACAAGATGCCCTTGCTGGCATCATTGTAGGTATAGTCGCCATTCCCTTAGCGATTGCCTTTGGTATTTCGTCGGGTGTAGGTCCGACGGAAGGTTTGGTTACGGCAATCATTGCCGGTTTGATTATCTCGCTCTTTGGCGGCAGTAAAGTACAAATAGGCGGTCCTACGGGTGCCTTCATCGTCATCATCTATGGCATCATCCAACAATATGGTTTATCGGGTCTGATGATAGCAACAGTGATGGCAGGAATCTTGCTCATAGCAATGGGTTTGGCACGTTTGGGAACAGTCATTAAGTTCGTTCCCTACCCTGTCATCGTCGGTTTCACCGCCGGTATCGCCGTCACGATTTTCTCCACTCAGATGAATGATTTCTTCGGTTTGGGTCTGACGGATGTTCCGGCAAACTTCATAGACAAATGGATTTATTATGCACAGCATTTCAGGATAAACGGTTGGGCCTTTGTAATCGGATTTTCCTCCCTGTTGGTTTGCATCTTCATGCCAAAGCTCACAAAGCGCATTCCGGGTTCATTAGCAGCAATCATCTTTGCAACCATCTTAACATGGCTGCTGAAATCCTATGCGCCCACATCATGGGGCGTATCGAGCGTGCAGACAATTGGCGATTTGTATGATTTACCTCATGGTATCCCTTCTCCGCATGTACCTGCTCTGGAATTAGAGGAAGGCGAGACGTTCTTCACGCTGGTTCAGAAACTGTTCCCCTCTGCATTCACCATAGCGATGTTAGGCGCTATCGAGTCTTTGCTGTCAGCTATGGTTGCTGACGGTGTTATCGGCGACAAGCATAACTCGAATACAGAGCTCATTGCCCAAGGCGTAGCAAACGTAGTGGTTCCTTTCTTCGGCGGCATTCCCGCAACGGGAGCGATTGCCCGTACGATGACTAATATCAATAATGGCGGACGTACTCCAGTAGCTGGAATCATCCATGCGGCGGTGTTACTACTGGTGCTCTTGTTCCTCGGTCAACTCGTAGGAATGATTCCTATGGCCTGTCTGGCGGCAGTATTGATCATGGTAGCCTACTCGATGAGCGGCTGGAAAACAATCGTAGGTCTCTTCAAGCATCGTAACCGCGATTTCTGGGTATTGGTAATCACGTTCTTCCTGACGGTTATCTTCGATCTGACCGTAGCAATCGAAGTGGGCTTGCTGCTGGCAATGGTACTCTTCCTAATGCGAACCAACGAACAGACACAAATCCGCACTCTCCATGATGAGATAGACCCGAATGAAGATACAGAAAGCAATCTGAACCTTGAGCACCTCACCATTCCTGAAGGCGTAGAGGTATATGAGATTGATGGTCCGTATTTCTTCGGTATCGCCAACCGCTTCGACGATATCATGAGTCATGTATCCGGCGAGAAATATCCGGTACGTATCATTCGTATGCGCAAAGTTCCGTTTGTGGATTCGACGGCGATGCATAATTTAGCGATGCTCATCCGGCGTTCGCATAAAGAGGGCATCACAATCATTCTCTCGGGCGTGAACGACCATGTACATAAACAACTGCTTCAGGGCGGCATTGAGCAGCAAATGGATCCGCATAACATATGCGCCAATATCCATTTTGCCCTCCGCCGCGCTGAAGACCTGCTTAAATTAAGAAAAAATTACAAATTATGAAACAGAAACGAATCTACTTTACTGCAATGGTATTCCTGCTGAGTAGCAGCATGTGGGCATTGACGATCCCGCAGGGGACTTTGTATTTTGACAACAGCCAAACCGGTTATAACACGGTTAAGTTTGTGTACGGCCGGGACGATGTGTCGCAAACTTATGTATTGGACATGACCAATGACGGTCATAAGTGGGCTGTCACCATCCCTCAGATGGTCAATAATATCTATCGCTTCACCTTCGTCGGAGGGGACATCCAAGCGGGAGAATACAATCAAACATTCAGTAATTTCAAGGAATACATAAGTCACACGCTGAATTACAACCGTACAGCAACTTCTGAGTCGCAGATGAATAACGGAGACATCTTTGTGCCGGAAACAGGAGACAACTGGGCGCAAGGCTCATGGATGTCATTGAGTTATTGGGAAACGCAGAAAGACAATAATAGCGGAACCTCTTCTATCTCCGGCACACTGCCTGTTGTTTATCTGAACACCACGGATGGCGTCGCTATCACCAGCAAAGAGGTGTACGTGTCCGGCAGTTTGTATATCGACCCGCTGCAGACGGGGTATGCCGCCTTGGGAAGTGCAGCTGAGCCTATCACAGGACAGTTCAAAGGGCGCGGCAACTGGACGTGGAACGGTTTTGATAAGAAGCCCTACCGCATCAAACTGGACAGCAAGCAGAAAGTGTTAGGTATGCCGAAGAACAAACACTGGTGCCTGATGGCACATGCAGACGACTGCTTAGGTTTCCTCAAAAACTACGCGGGCTACAAACTGAGCGAAGCTCTCGGTTTGAAATGGACTCCGAAAGCAGTACCGGTAGAACTGGTGATGAACGGAGAGTACTACGGTTTGTATTTCCTCACCGAACAAGTGCGTGTGGGCTCCAATCGCGTAAACATCACCGAGCAGGAGGATTACGCGACCGACTCCGTTAGCGGCGGATGGTTAGTTGAGATCGATAACTATGAGGAAGAAGGCAACGTGACCCTCTATGAGAATAACAACCAGACGGTATGGTTCACGATGAAGAGCCCGGAGTTGCTCTCACCCTCGCAACGAACCTATATCGAAGAGCAACTCAATAACCTGAATAAGGCTATTTGGGGTAACTCAGCAAGCGCCTTATGGGAAAAGATGGATTTGGATGAAGCTGTCAAGTTCTACCTTGTGCAGGAACTCATGGAGGATTGTGAGAGTTATCACGGCAGTTGTTACCTATACAAAGACCGCGACCGTAACGGTAAGACGGAGAAATGGTATTTCGGTCCGGTATGGGACTTCGGCAACGCATTCAACCGCGGCAGGGAGTTATGGATATATGAATACCCACAATTCGCCCAGTATTGGATAGGACAATTAGCCACCTGGCCTCAGTTCCAAGCCCGTTTGAAGGAGATTTGGTACATTTTCCGGCATGATCTTCAGAGCGATTTTCTGACCTCAATAGACAATTTAGCGACCTTGATTGCTCAAGGGGCAAAGAACGATGCCGCCAGATGGAATGGGACCAGCAACTACTGCGACAACAGCAACATGAACGCCAAACACAACGAGTTCATCTCCAGATTCAATTGGCGCACAAACTGGCTCTACAGTCAATGGGGAGAAGGGAAAAAGCCCACCCCGCAAGGAATAGACCAAACGACGAGTGAGCGTACCCTTCCGGAGACACAAAAAGTGCTGCAGAACGGACAAATCCGTATTCTCCGCGGCAACAAGACATACAATATAGTTGGATGCACATTAGATGATTCTATGCAATAGAGACATTTTTTTATTAACCCATTAAAAAATCAACACAATGAAAAAAAAATTCATTTGCCCGATCTGTGGTTATGTACACGAGGGTACCGAGGCACCTGAGCGTTGCCCGCAATGCAAACAAATTGTAGAATGGAAAGTAGCAGAAGAAGGTAAACTCAACTTCGCTTGCGAACATGTAGTAGGCGTAGCAAAAGACGTTACGGATCCTATTATCCACGACGGTCTCCGCGCTCACTTCATGGGAGAGTGTACCGAGGTAGGTCAATACCTGGCGATGGCCCGTCAAGCAGACCGCGAGGGCTATCCTGAGATTGCAGCAGCGTTCCGCAAATATGCGTATGAGGAGGCAGACCATGCATCGCTCTTTGCAGAGTTGCTTGGTGAGGTTGTTTGGGACACCAAAACCAACCTGGAGAAACGTATGATGGCTGAAGCCGGCGCTTGCGAGGACAAACTGAATATCGCAAAACAAGCTAAAGCTCTGAACCTCGACCCGATTCACGATGCCGTACACGAGATGGCTCGCGACGAAGCTCGTCACGGTAAAGGTTTCGAAGGCCTGTATAAGCGCTACTTCGGAAAATAAATAATGAATAATGAATATCTCGTTGTGACATATCCCACAGCGCAATATTAATTATTAATTATTAATTATTCACTGAATAATGATTCCTCCGCCGATCACGAGGTCGTCCTGATAGATTACGACCGACTGACCGGGAGTGATACCCCAGACGGGGGACGCAAAGACCAAGCGTCCCTCGTCTATTTTTTGAACAGGAACGGCTTGCGAACGATACCGCACTTTCGCGGTTAACGGCGAATTGAAAATTGAAAGTTGAGAATTGAAAATTGGCCGGAATTTAAGTTCCGAAGCGTACATATCCTCGTTCGAGCCGAGGGTGATACGATTCGAGGCGGCATCGATATGCGTGATATAGGCCGGATGTCCCAGCGCGATGCCGAGTCCTTTCCGCTGGCCGATCGTATAATTGACGTAGCCCTCATGATGCCCTAACACTTTTCCGGCTGCATCGATATACTCGCCCGGGCGCACACGCTCCGCATAATCCGGCACGTTCGTACGCAAGAAAGCACGGTAGTCATCATCGGGAATAAAGCATATTTCCTGGCTCTCACGTTTCACGGCGAGTTTCTCATAGCCGTGCGAACGCGCAATCTCGCGAACCTGATCTTTCGTATAATCGCCCAAAGGAAAAATAGTACGGCTTAATTGATAGTCCGTCAGCATCCAGAGGAAATAAGTCTGATCCTTCTTGGTATCAGCAGCTGCACGCAGATAAAAATGTCCATCACGCTCAGCAATACGAGCATAATGACCCGTAGCGATATAATCGCAGCCCATCTCGTCCGCCAGTTTCAGCATCTCTCCCCATTTAATCATACTATTGCATACCACGCATGGATTCGGCGTGCGCCCCGACATATATTCATCGATAAAATTCTGAATGACACACCGACGGAAAGGTTCGCGGAAATCCACTATATGATGCTCAACCCCCATCCTCGCCGCATTCTGCTTCGCTTCCATGATCGAGTCAATCGTGCAACATCCTTTCTCCTTGGCGAGACAACTGTCTTTCATGCTGTCGAACGTTCGGTAGGTGACGCCAACCACTTCATAGCCTTGCTCTTTCAGAAGCAAAGCACTCACCGTGGAATCAATTCCACCCGACATCCCCAAAAGCACTTTCTTTTTCGTCATTTTCTATTTTGATTGCATATCCACTAATTTGGTATAAAAGCCGCCGAGTGCGTATAACTCGTCGTGCGTACCGCGTTCAACGATCCGTCCTTCATGCAGCACGCAGATGAGGTCGGCATGCCTGATGGTGGATAAACGATGCGCCACTACGAGCGTTGTACGATCGGTCATGAGGTGCTCGAACGCTTCCTGAACCAAATGTTCCGACTCGGAGTCCAGCGCAGAGGTGGCTTCATCCAAGATCAAGATAGAGGGATTCTTCAAGATAGCCCGTGCTATACTCAAACGCTGTCTCTGCCCACCGGACAAACGGTTCCCCCGGTCCCCAATAACCGTATCATATCCCTGCTCCATCTCTATGATGAACGAATGGGCATTGGCAATGCGTGCAGCCTGCTCAACCGCTTGCAGCCAAGTCATGCCGTTCGGCGCCGGCAGCGTGGTATCCACCCCAAAAGTGATATTATTGAATACCGTATCATTGAAGAGGATGGGTTCCTGACATACAATACCCATCTCAGCACGCAGATCATGCGTAGCAAAATCCCGTATATCCGTTCCGTCGATTGTGATACATCCCTGCTGCGGGTCATAGAAACGCGGAAGCAAATCCGTCAAGGTCGTTTTACCGCTTCCCGACTGCCCCACCAAAGCAACCGTTTTGCCCTTAGGCAGGTCCAGACAAATATCACTCAGTACCTCTTTCTCCTGATAAGCAAAATGCACATGGTCGAACCGAATCTCTTTCTCAAACCTCACAGGTTTAGGCGATTCCGGTTCCTGGATATCGGATTGGGTATTCAATACCGCATCAATCCGCTCCAACGAAGCCATTCCTTTACGAATGCCATAGGATGCTCTGCTCAAATCTTTCGCGGGATTAATAATGGAATAGAAAATAACCAGATAATAGATGAACGTAGCCGCATCGATAGTAGCATGGTCACCGAGGATCAGCAGTCCTCCGAACCATAAGATAAGCGCGATAAGAACCGTTCCCAAGAACTCAGACAAGGGATGCGCCAGATAATAGCGGCGGTTAATCCGATTAAAAGTAGCCCGGGTAGCATTGATGAGCGTCTCAAAACGACTACGCAGTTTATGCTGCGCATTGAAGCCCTTCACCACCCTTAATCCTAATAGCGTCTCATCAACGGAAGAGAGGATCTCGGCATTCTGCTCCTGTCCCTGCTTGGAGGCGCGTTTGAGCGAGCGACCTATCCGACCAATAAAGAAAACGGCTATCGGCATGAGCAGCACTACGAAGAGGGTCAACTGCCATGAAATGACGAGCAAGGTAATCAGATAGACCAGAATCATAATCGGATCTTTGAATAAGATATCCAAAGCCGACATAATAGAGGCTTCCACTTCATTCACATCATTCGTCATACGAGAGATGATATCACCCCGACGAGCCTCCGTGAAATAGCCTATCGGAAGAGAAAGAATGCGGTTGTATAACTGCAGACGCAAGTCGCGCAGCACACCGGTACGAATAGGTACCATGAAATAGTTCGCAAGCCATGCCGTGAGACATTTGAGAGCCGTCATCACAACCAAAAAAAGTCCTAACCAAAGCAGAATCATGCTCGCTCCATGCAACGCAATCTGCTCATTGAGAAGGACATACATATCTGTCCGAATAGCAGCTATCGTATCCTGCAAACCGCTCACATTGCTCATCTCCACCCATTCCACATCCGCAACCGTCAAACCGAAAAGGATACGCAAAACCGGTATAATCGCAGCGAAAGAGAACAGCGATAATACAGTAGATAGCAGATTGAACAAGATATTCAATCCGATATACGATTTATATGGCGGCATAAACCTACCAAGCGTATGTATGAAGTGAGATGTACGATGAAGCATGTATGATGTATGATGTACGATTTATGATGTACGAAGTCGATTTTCTCGAACGTAATTGATGATCTGCTTGTCAAATAACTCATGCGGAGTGCAAAAACGGACACGAACGGGCAGAGCTATGAGCCTTTTTCCCTGCGCTTCCAGACGGGAGACGAGATCTGTTGTGCGCAGGCGCTGGATATCCTTCTCCGTAGTCAGCACAAAATCAAAAGACTTAGCCCGTGCCATAATTGCCTCTATATCCCGCGCCTTATACCGGTGATGATCCGGATAAGCCATCAAGTCCGCATGCGTATAACGGCTGCGCACATAATCAAAGAGGTACTGCGGCTGCGCGATACCGCATACCACCAGCGGCGTTCCCTCCTGCTCCATCGGGGCATACTCCAGCCCTGCGAAATGCAGTTGCTGGTAGGTAGGCAGATGCAGACGATTATCCACGACGCGCATATCGATGGGCCGAATCGAGTCCGGACATTTGGTTACCACGATCGCATCCGCCTTGAGTGCACGATGCGGCAGATCCCGGAGGGTGCCCCACGGCAACATATGATCGTCTATATACAGGTTATCATAGGGGGTCAGCATGATAGTGAATCCGCATCGTAGGGCGCGATGCTGCATAGCGTCATCGAGGATGATAACATCCAGCTGCGGAACCTGCCTTTTCAACTGTTTCGCACCTCTCACCCTACTCTCGCATACGGCAATCGGTACATCCGGAAACTTACGATGCATCTGCATCGCTTCATCGCCTATTCTCTGCGCCGTGGAAGAGGAATCCGCCATTACAAAACCCCGCGTAGCGCGCTTATAGCCACGCGAAAGCACGGCAGGATGATAACCATTCGCTGTCAACAAACGTAACAGATATTCCACCATCGGCGTCTTTCCCGTACCTCCCACCGCAATATTCCCTACACAAATAGTAGGTACATCCACGGAGAACGAAGGCAACACATGCTGATCGTACAGCATATGACGAAGAACTACACCGATGGTGTATAATCCACTAAGCGGTATGTTAACGAATGACCACATCTTCCATTCTCGCCATGATACGCGGTTTCGAGCAGAACTCTTTCACTTTCAGCATAAGACGCTCTTCCTCAGTCGTGTTATCCAGCATCTTCAGCATTTTCTCAAACGGATCCTGCTTCTCCGGATAATAAACCGTCTTGTAATTCTCCAATCCGGCTAACTCCACTGCCTTAGTGATAGCATCGTCTATATTACCCATCTCGTCCACCAGGCCGATCTCTTTCGCCTTGGTGCCCAGCCATACACGTCCTTCTCCAACGGATTTGATATACTCCTGACTGACGTGACGACCGGCTGCACAACGGCTGGTGAACAAGTCATAACCTCTCTCTACCATTGATTGCATCATCGCGCGTTCCTCGGTATTCATGCCCTTGTAAAGCATGTTCCCCTCCAAATCAGAGTGCTTATTGGTAGCAATACCATCAATATCCAGCCCTACTTTATTGCGCAGTTTAGCTACGTTAGGAATTGTACCGAAGATTCCGATGGAACCAGTGATAGTGGTAGGCTCAGCATAGATATAATCAGCCCCGCAGGAGATATAATATCCGCCTGATGCAGCATAAGCGCCCATCGACACAACTACCGGAATACTATCCGCCTTGATATTCTGAACAGCATGCCATATCTGCTCACTGGCATCCGCCGATCCACCGGGACTGCTTACGCGAAGCACTAAGGCCTTGACATCTTTATCCTTGCGGATTTTTTTCAGCGTCTTCACTACTTCTTTTCCTACGATACCTTCTCCGCTTTCATCCGTAATGTCGCCTTCAAGGTACAGCACCGCCACTTTGTCGTTGGCTTTGGATTTCGGGCGAGCGACTTGCGCCATCTGGTTGGTAGTAAGCATATGATATTCCTTCGTACCGGTATAGATTCGGAGGAGCGAATCCATATCTTGGGTATAAACGATCGTATCCACCAATCCGGAAGCCACTTGCTCATCCGCAGCCTGAAGTCCCATATACCGGTCTGCCAAGGCATCCAACTGCTCCACACTCAGATGACGGGCAGCGCCTACTGCCTCTTTATATGCATCCCAGATACCGGTCATATACTGCTTGGTCTGCAGTTTGTCCGCGTCAGACATAGAGGTACGGAAATAGGGTTCAACAGCCGATTTGAAAGTACCTACTTTCAGAATCTGCATCTCTACCCCAATCTTCTCCATCAGACGGGTATAGTACATCTTCTGTGCAGATAGACCATTCCATTCCACAGCTCCGGTAGGATCCATACAAATACGGTCCGCTACAGATGCTACATAATAATTAGTTTGACCATAGTTTTTGGCAGACGCTAATACCCATTTGCCGCTTTGTTTGAAGTCCAGCAGCGCATCCCTAATTGCCTTTGCATGCGCCGGAGCCATTGCCAATGACGCACCATCCAGCCATATTCCGAGAATCTTATCGTCGTTCTTTGCCAGACGGATATTGCTCAAAATATCATCCAGACCCACTGTCTCGCCGCTTTTGTAATTGCTGTAATAGGGCATCGATCCCATCAATGCGGCAAAGGGATTTTCCTCCTGCGCCTGCTCCACCAATTCGCCCTTCAGCTGCAAACGATAAACGGTCTTGTCTTCCAATTTTACTTCCGATGAAGAGAGCATATCTCCCATAATCCATCCTAAAATCGCACTGCATGCAAAATAGACAAGGAAGAAAATCAGGCAGCTACGCAAGCAACCTCCTCTGCGACGAGGGCGAACCTCCTGTCCGTCCTGCATCTCAACTTTACTAAAAATCAAACTCATAATTTTTTTATTTACGATTGTCAATTAATTGATTTATTTTCAAATTAAATGTTTTCCGGTGATAGGGCGTGATACCGTACCTCTTTAACGCGGCATAATGTTCAGCGGTAGGATAGCCTTTATTATTCGCCCATCCGTATTCAGGATATTCTTCGTGGAGCCGCAGCATATAATCATCCCTGTAGGTTTTTGCCAGCACACTTGCTGCAGCAATCGACATATAGGTTGCATCACCATGCACCACGGTATCGGCCGGAATCTCCATCAACTCTCCCTCCGGCACATAGGGTTTCCATTTATTACCATCAACAAGGATATGTTGGGGTCGTACCGTCAGTTTATCCAAAGCCCTTTGCATTCCGATGATGGAGCATTGCAGGATATTCCGCTCGTCTATCTCCTGCGCCGTTACCTCAACCACCGCCCAAGAGACAGCTTCCCGTTCGATGACAGGGCGCAAAGCATAGCGCTGTTTATCTGTCAGTTGTTTGGAGTCATTGAGCCATGCGAACTCCGGTATTTGCTCCACCTTCGCAGGGTCAAGGATCACCGCTGCGCAGAACACACTTCCCGCTAACGGACCTCTTCCCGCTTCGTCACATCCGGCCTCCATCGCGTTATGTATCATATATGGCTTTAACATATTCCTTCGTACATTGTACTTCGTCCCTTTGTCCTTTTAAAAGGGGTGTCCGATGGCAAAATGCAGGGTCATATCATCCCACCATCCCAAGCCGTTTCCATCCGTACGCCATTGAGTTCCATCCGCTATGCGGCTCGGATCGTATAACTTCACACCAAAATCAACACGGAAGATCAAAATGGACAAGTCAAAGCGCAGGCCTGCACCATAACTCCATGCTATTTCTTTGTAGAAATTCTTCCCCATCACGCCGCCGGGTTGCGATTCATAATTGCGTATTGTCCATATATTTCCTGCATCTGTAAAGAATGCCAACTCCAAGAAATTCAACACCTTAAAGCGGTATTCCAAGTTCATCTCCAGATGGATATCTCCCACCTGCAAATCATACGCCAAACTATTTCCTTCCCTGCGGAAGGTTCCGGGACCTAAAGCGCGTGCCTGCCATCCTCGCACGCCGTTAGCACCGCCGGCAAAATAACGTTTCTGGAATGGGATTACCCCTGAATTCAGATAAGGCATTGCAACACCCATACCCAGATGCGCCACCAAATGATGCTTCGGATGGATGATACCATGATAGGTAAAATTGAAATCACCCTTTGCATACTGCGCAAAAGGAACCTTCCAAAGCACATACGAGCCATCCCCATCCTGTGAAAAGCCTGCTAACTTACTTAATCCATAGAGTGCATTTCCTGCGGTCTCCACGCGAAATGACAACTGCACGAACGAACGATTCGGGTAACGCTTGTTAAAGGACGAATAGTTAGCCATATAGCTCCAATCCAACACAAAATGATCCTCATAACTGGCTTTCAGCACCGATGAGCGTTCCAAGAAATCTTGCCTGAACTGTTCAGAAATCCACGGGAGGTAGATATAGTTAATATCTATCAAGTTAAAAGAATGCAGCCATCGACTACCGGGTTTGCGGGGAATCGTATAGGACAAGCCGGCATTGGCAATTGTTCTCGTATACTCCCCCGGACGCTGCTGGTAGTTATAGGCGATATTCACCTTCACATTCGAAGGGAACAACAGATTCGCTTCCGCCTTCGCCTCTATAGCCCTGCCTCCACCATTAGCCCGCCATTCATGCGAAGCACGTGCACCTATACTCAGCACCTCAGCGCCATGGAAGATATTCTTGTTACTATAATTCAATCCCGCAGCAATGCCCCAATCTCCGGCACTATAGGTACCTTCCGCTTCCACCGAGATGGAATTCAATCGTCCGCGGGATACCGTGATGTTACAATCCAGCAAGGAGTCACCTGCCGGCACAAAAGCTATGTCCACGTATTTGACGGGCGGTAAAGCATTCATTCGCGCATACGTACGCTCCAAACGCCATTCCGCATAACGGTCGCCTTCATGGAAACGGCTGGCTCGGCGAAGAGCCCCCTTACGCAAGAAGGGATGATCCAAACTATAATTCACATTACGGATATAATAGCGCGTATGCAAACGGGCTGTCTCAGCGGAATCCAAATGAAATACGTACTCCGCCAAATGAATACGGATATCCACCTCATGCGTATTAAGCGAACTATCCGCGGTAAACTCCAACATGGATTTCTCAAAATAGAAATACCCCATGTTGCGGATAGTCGATGTGATCCGTTCGCGCTCTTCATCCAACACGGACGTGGAGAACTGATCCCCCTTCTGTACTTTGCAATGACGCCCGTCTTCCGCGATCTGCCGCACCGCATCGAAGGGGATGTCCACTTCGTAATTTCTTACTTTATAGGGCCGATGTGCCGTCACCCAATAGGTCAAACGGACTTTGCCTCCTTGCTTATGTTTCTTTCCCTTGTATGGTTTATACTCTTTAACGGTATCCACCTGCGCTTGGAAATAGCCAAGGTTATTCATCTGCTGACGCAGTTGCTGCATACTGATCTGCGTCAACTCCTCATCATAGATGACCGGCGCTTCGCCCATCTTATGCGCATTGCGGGCGAGACGCTTGTTCGATTTGGTAGTTGTATCACGAGGTGCGGTATTGTATATCTGCAACTGCAATTTCCAGAATCCCAGAATCTCCGTATTCTGCTTCTGACGGAGGTAATTACGCAGTGAACCGGTCGGAACGGACTTGTCGTCCCTACATTTGACATATGCTTTATCCAACAAATATTGATCCTGCGGTACAAACTTCGTAGTACTGCAAGATGCCAAGATCAGGCACAAGAATCCATATATACACAATCTGCGTAACATAATAGCGTGCAAAATTACAAAATTATTTGCATATATGCAAAAAAAATCGTACTTTTGCAGCGTTTTTCGAAGAATTATGGAAAAAATTAGCAAAGCACAGGTCAAATTAGTACGCTCGTTGCAGCAGAAAAAATTCCGCGATGAGTCAGGTTTGTTCGTAGCAGAGGGAGAGAAATGCGTAGATGAACTGCGCAAAGCGTTTGAGTTGGTATATTATATTCAGACCGCAGAGAAGCCCCTTCCCGACCTTCCCCTAAAAGGGCAGGAGGAAACGATACTATTCGCCACACCGACAGAGATTGAGCAGATGTCCTCACTCCGCACACCGCAAGGCGTGATTGGTGTGTTTCGTAAACGCGAAGCATCAAACAAGGACGAAGTTCTAAACCAAGCGAAGCTCAAACCCTCTAACAACCTCACCCTCGTCCTGGACGGGGTGCAAGATCCGGGAAATCTGGGAACGATCATCCGGACCTGTGATTGGTTTGGAGTACACGATATTATTTGCTCCCCCAATACCGCGGATTGCTATAACCCTAAAGTGGTACAAGCCACGATGGGAGCTCTTGCCCGCGTACGCGTTCATTACGCAGATTTGCCGAAATGGCTTTCAGAACTCAGCCTTCAGCCTTCACCAGTCAATATTTACGGCACGCTTCTCGAAGGCAAAGACATGTACAAAGTTCTATCAGACGAAGCCGGTCTAAACATCGTCATCATGGGAAACGAAGGAAACGGTATCTCCCAAGAAGTGCGTCAACTCATCACCCACCCTATCCGGATACCGAGTTATCCAAAAAACGCCGAGACTTCGGAAAGCCTCAACGTCTCTATAGCAACCGCCATTGTGTTGGCGGAATTCAGGAGAATGGATAGAACGAATTAAAAACAAATGAGTGCTTAGAAGGCACTCATTTGTTTTTTAACGGTATCGTTGATGAAGTCTGCGAAAGCTTGGATGGTCATAGCGCCGTTAGCTTCACCGCCGCCTTGCTGGCGAACGGAAACCATGCCTTCCTCCGCTTCTTTCTCGCCCACGATGAGCATGAACGGAATGCGCTTGAGCTCGTTATCGCGGATCTTACGACCGATTTTCTCATTACGGTCATCGACGATGACACGAATATCTTGTTGCTCAAGGATCTCTTTCACTTTCCATGCGTAGTCATTCGATTTCTCAGATACAGGCAGCACAACCACCTGATCCGGGGTAAGCCACAATGGGAACTTACCGGCGGTATGCTCAATGAGAACGGCTACGAAACGCTCCATCGAACCGAAAGGCGCACGGTGAATCATTACCGGACGATGCTTGAGGTTATCCTCGCCCGTGTATTCGAGTTCGAAACGCTCCGGCAGGTTGTAGTCCACTTGGATAGTACCTAACTGCCAGCGACGACCGAGTGCATCTTTGACCATGAAGTCCAGTTTCGGACCATAGAAAGCTGCCTCGCCGGTCTCCTCGCGAGCAGGCAGGTTCATCTCCTTGCATGCCTCGCGGATAGCGTTCTCTGCGTGCTCCCAAACCTCGTCAGAACCCACGTATTTCTCATGATTGTTCGGGTCACGAAGGGAGATCTGAGCCTCATAGTTCTCGAAGTTCAATGCCTTGAAGATGATATTGATAATCTCCATAACGCGGATGAACTCCTGCTTTACCTGATCTTGACGGCAGAAGATATGTGCATCGTCCTGCGTGAACGAACGTACACGCGTCAGACCGTGCAATTCACCGCTCTGCTCATAGCGATAGACGGTACCGAACTCCGCACAGCGGAAAGGCAGATCCTTGTAGCTCTTCGGGCTGTTCTTGTATATCGCGCAGTGGTGCGGGCAGTTCATCGGTTTAAGCATATAGACCTCGCCTTCCTCCGGCGTGGTGATCGGCTGGAACGAGTCCTTGCCGTAGTGGTCCCAGTGACCCGAAGTCATATACAGCTGCTTGCTTCCGATATGCGGAGTAATCACCTGCTGGTAGCCGTAACGCTTCTGGATCTTCTTCAGGAAATCCTCCAGACGGAGACGTAATGCGGTACCTTTCGGCAGCCAGATCGGCAGACCTTTGCCGACCATATCGGAGAACATAAAGAGTTCCAGTTCTTTACCGATCTTGCGGTGGTCGCGTTTCTTCGCCTCTTCGAGCAGTGCCAAATACTCATCGAGCATGGAGCGTTTGGGGAAAGAGATAGCGTAGATACGCGTCATCATCGGTCGGCTCTCATCTCCGCGCCAGTAAGCAGCAGCGCAAGAGAGCACTTTCACCGCCTTAATATCCCCGGTAGAGAGCAAGTGCGGACCTTTGCAGAGATCTGTAAACGCGCCCTGCGTGTATGTAGTGATGGAACCGTCCTCCAGCTCCGAAATCAACTCGCATTTATAACTCTGTCCCTTCTCGCCGAATGCTTTGAGGGCATCCGCTTTGGAGATCTCCGCGCGAACAACAGATTCTTTCTTCGCGCGCAGTTCCATCATCTTCGCCTCAATAGCGGGAAAAGCGGCATCGTTAATCGTCTGACCCTCTGCGGGCATCACATCATAGTAAAATCCGTTCTCGATAGCCGGACCAATGCCGAACTGAATTCCCGGGTAAAGCTCTTGCAGCGCCTCTGCCATCAAGTGAGACGAAGTATGCCAGAACGCATGTTTTGCCTCCGCATCTTCCCACTCAAAAGCTTTTACACTGCCGTCTTGATATTGTACTTTAATCATGAATTATTTTGATATTATATATTTTGAATTAATTGTTACGGAATGATTTTTGCCAGTTTTTCAGCGATCTCGTCCATGTATTTGTTTCCGGTCTCGGGGTTGATAGGCAGCGCGCCGAAATCGATGGTAATGAACGGATGCATACTATTGCTGGTTACGAGCTTGAGGTCCTTGCGGCCGAGACGAACTTCCATAATCTCGGAAAACGAAATAACGATTCCCTGCACATAAAGCAATCGGTTTTCCATATTTGCCAACACATTACGACCGGTTAATATATCATGGCGGTACCATACTTCATAGTTATCACCCAAAGTCTCCTTGATATATGCCTCGGCTTTGGGGTTCAGCTCCGGCGCCTGACGACGCCATTCTTCACGGATGCGGGCGCGCTCTGCCAAGGCCTCACGAACATGCTCCTCATTGGCATTCACGTAGTCGTCCATGGAGCGCATAACGTCCCGAACACGCAAACGCAAGCCTATCAAAATCAGTATATCCGCAATAATTACTACGCCCGGATACGCTAAAGTGCCGTAGAAATCCGACAAATAGAACGGAATAGGAATATAGCACAGCGCCAACAGAAGACTAGTATATAGTAACACGCGGCATTTATTGTGACTACGACGGATAGCACGTACCGTCTCGTCTCGCGTGATCTCACGCACCACTTTCAAACGTTCACCGGCATCAAACCATTGCCATACCAGAAAGAACGACAATAACATCAATCCGATAAGGATGAACAAAAGCGAATAAAGTAAAAATTCCAGTTCCATAGTAGCAATTATTTAAGGGTCCAACATAAAGACTTCCTATAATTTGCCGCAAAGTTACTACATTTTTTGCACATATCAAAATTTTTTTGTAATTTTGCAGCAAAATTTTTAATTTTAGTATCATTTTAATCAAAATAATTTATGATTTCGGTAATATTAGCGATTAGCACTCTGCTTTCGGCATGGCAATTCCGTCAAGAACCATCGGAACAAATGCCGCTGGTAGATACGACTTGGCATGAAGTAAGCATTCCTCATGATTGGGCGATTAGCGGTGATTTTGACCGTGCGAATGACTTACAGGAGGTGATTGTAGTGCAGAACGGAGAGAGTGAGCCGAGTTGGAAAACCGGACGCAGCGGTGGTCTGCCATGGATGGGGAAAGGGCACTACCGCACGCGCGTCAAAGTCAATAAGGACAAGTTCTACACACTCGTCTTTGACGGAGCTATGAGCCATGCCGACGTCTATGTGAATGGAGAAGAAATGGTTTATTGGCCATATGGGTATAATACCTTTGATTGTTATATCCTCCCGCATCTAATCACTTCCGACAGCGTGGATATCGATGTTTATTTAGAGAACAAACCTCAGCAAAGCCGATGGTATCCGGGTGCTGGTCTGTACAGAAACGTGCATCTCGTGGAGAGCCATCCGATTCATATTCCTACCTTCGGAGTGCTCATCCGAACGCCTAAAGTAAGCAAAGATTTTGCACAGGTGACAATCGCCGTGGATGTACAGAACGGTGTGGAAGAGTTAACGAGCGAAGGAATGAAGGAGTTAATGAATGAGGGAGTGATTGTACATACCGATATTTTCTTTGAGGGACAACTCATTGCCGGCATTGATGGTCAGCAATGCGTAGCGGAGGTACATCATCCGCATCTATGGAGTCCCGAGACTCCGAATTTATATACCGCACGCACGCGCATCATGCGAAAGGGGCACATTCTGGATGAAGTGAACACACGATTTGGTATTCGCTCGCTGAGTTATACGCCGGAGTATGGTTTTCGGTTGAACGGCGAGACCCGTAAGTTCAAGGGTGTCTGCAACCATCATGACTTAGGTCCGCTCGGCGCGGCGGTGCATAAAGATGCGCTGCGTCACCAACTCACGATGCTCAAGGCGATGGGATGCGATGCCATCCGAACGAGTCATAACATGCCCGCACCGGAACTCGTAGAACTCTGTGACGAGATGGGATTGATGATGATGATCGAGCCTTTTGACGTATGGAACCACGGCAAGACGGAGAATGATTACAACAAAGAGTTCAACGACTGGTGGCAGAAAGATATCACGAATATGGTGAAGCAATACCGCAACAATGCATCTGTGATGATGTGGTCCAGCGGTAATGAAGTATGGAACCAAGTGTTGCCGGATGGCATTGAGATCGTGACGAAGTTGCAGGACCTCTTCCATCAGCTCGACCCCACCCGTCCTGTGACGAACGGCATGGACCAGGCGATGCACGTCATCCATAACGGTTTTGGAGCAGCGGTAGAGATTCCGGGCTTCAATTATCGTACGGGGCGCTATATCGAGGGGTATGAGAATCTGCCGCAGAAGATGATTTTGGGTTCCGAGACGGCTTCTACTGTTTCGAGCCGTGGTGTCTATAAGATCCCTGCCCTTATTCAGCCGGACGCACACTATGCCGACCAACAGTCTTCGGGGTATGACCTTGAGTACTGCGCATGGTCCGGACTGCCGGAACAGGATTTTCAGCTGCAAGACGATTATCCCTGGACGCTGGGGCAGTTCGTTTGGACGGGATTCGATTATCTGGGTGAGCCTTCTCCCTACGATACGGACGCTTGGCCCAGTCATAGTTCCTATTTCGGTATCATCGACTTGGCTTCCCTGCCCAAAGACCGTTACTGGCTCTATCGAAGCCGGTGGAACACGAAAGAACCGACCCTGCATGTACTGCCGCACTGGAACTGGCAGAAAGGCGACAAAGTGCCTGTTTTCTGCTATACCAACTATCCGGAGGCGGAGCTGTTCGTGAATGGTAAAACTTACGGCAAACTGCGTCATGCAACGCCTGAAGAGACGGAGCGATTAGCGAAAGGCGAGATCATCGAGGGCATAAGTGCTATGCCGGAAGTAGGCGAGTTTGAGATTCCCGAATGGGGTTCTGCGCCGCGTCCGGAACTCTTACCGCGATACCGATTGATGTGGTTCGATGTGCCTTATAAGAAAGGAAAAATAGAGGTTGTAGCCTACGACAAGGACGGTAAGCCTGCCGGCAAACGAACAATCCGCACAGCGGGCAAGCCGCATCACTTAGAAGTCGTTTGGGCGAATGAGAGCGAGAATCCCGAAGAGTTATGTTATATGACGGTACGGGTGGTAGATAGAAAGGGCAACCTCTGTCCGTTCGCCGATAACCTGATTTGTTATGAGGGAGAAGGCTTTGTAGCGGCGGCTAATGGGGATGCCACTTGCTTGGACAGTTTCGTACGACCTGAGATGCATGCCTTCGCCGGACAGTGCACGTTTATTATCCGGAAAGGAGCAAAGGGAGCTTTTCGAATGAACGAGTGAACGAATCATTTACCCGTCATTTACATTACCACATCGTTACCACTACGCAGGGTTCGAGGATTATAGGGGAGCATGAATTCTAATTTGCTATCGTCTCGGCGATAGTGTTTAGCGTGACACACTCAGCTCGGCTGATACGTCTCTGAGTCTGCCAATAAGGGTTTTGTTGAGCTCTCGGCATATATGCCGAGGGTTTAACTTTATCCGGAGAAGCAGAAAGAGAAAGCGGAGACAAAAGCAACAGACGACCTTCAGCACACAGGTCAAACAATTCACCCATGGGCTTATAGAAATCCGAAAAAGGCAAAGATGTTAACTGAATAATGGACAAGCCCTCTTGAAGAGAGTAGGAGGTGAAAAGCATTTCACGGCGGCAAAGGTACAAAGAATTTTGCATATATGCAAGAAAAAAATGATTTTTAGAGGTCATTTGGGGTCATTTTAGACAAAAAGGAAAGAAAATAGCCCGGGCGTTTGCCCGAGCTATTTTTGTTATCAGCCAATATTGGCTGATGGATAGGTATGTTCGGATTAGCGAACTTGTGCACCTTGGAGGTTGAAGAGTTTGTTGTCACGAACGATGTAGATAGCGCCGTCAACAACTACTTTATGAGCCTTCTCGGTCAGAACGACATTCTCGATACCTTCACTAGAAGATATTGTCCATTTGTACTCAGCAGGATCGGAGAGGTCGAGGTTAATAACTACCTTGTCGCCATCTTGTTCCATTTCTTCGCCAACTTTGAAGTTACCTGCAACTGCCCATGTTTCACCTCCATCTTCAGATACCTCGATTTGGTTGTCCCAGTTGCCAAGCTCACGGAATTTGAACTCGTCAGCCTCTGTTGCTTTAATAGTAGCCTTGTAAGCGCCGGTATCAGCATCCTTCTCCATGAGAAGACCTTCGCCGTCCCATACGCCATTTACGAAGTTACCCATCAATTCTACACCTGCTGCAGGAGCGCCAGCCGGAAGGATAGCATTAATCGTTACGTCAAAGTACGTGAGACCACATTTTGCATAACGATATTTCTCATCATCGCTGAAGTCAAATGTCAGCACTGTACCATCTAAGGTATAGTACTCGGTACCTTTGGTCAAGGAGAGGTTACCATTTTCAGGAATTCCGTGCCAACTTTCCTTTTCTGCGTCATAGACTTCGAACTGATAATCCCAACTACCCTTAGGATCGTTATTGAACTTAAATTCAAAATTGTCCAGTGTCGGTTCAGTAATTAACTCAAAGTATGAGCCCTTGAAGGTCATGGTCATTGCAGTGGTCCAGTTATTGAAAGAACCCATAATCGTCGGCTCGAGGTTATCCAACGCCTCGCAATACGGAGGATAGACACGGATGGTATAAGATTGTTGAGCACATTCACGTTCGCAAGGATTGTAGTCATTCTTCCAAGCACCGATTTTGATGATAGTCGGCTCAGTAGCTGACCAACCTTGGAGATCATACTCAGCACCATTCTCTTTGATAGTTACACTACCAGCAACGAGTTCCGTTTTACCAGCAGTACCGGGTTGTACATCCCAAGTCATTTTACCACACTCATTCAACTGAATCGGCTTACCGTCGTTGCTTTTACCTTCAACTACCGGTACTTTAGCAACATACCAACCTGCATTTGCACCAGTCAGTTCCTCACATTTAACGAGATCCTCCAAGTCAGTAGAGATGTTCCAGTCTACATACGTACCCATCCAATAGATGTCATTACAAGTAGAACCTACCGGAGCTTGGAAACAAGCTACATAGTAACCATCCTCCACGTAACTCTGAAGGTCAGCCTTCGTCGGAGCAGCGAAGATGCTAACGGTCATCAACGCAGCAACCAAAATTGCATAAATCTTCTTCATGATTTTAAAGATTTTGAATTGTTAATAATGTTAATTAATTGTTTTTATTTATCATCAAGTTTGTTGATGTTGTTATTTAGTATAGCCATCATTTTGGACAAGATTGTCGTTAGCAACGATATCAAATTTCGGCAACGGATAAACGATGTAATAAGCGGGTTTAGTAGTTTGGTGTCCCTCCCATTTCATCGTTGTATTATCTCCGCAGAACTCACCGAATCTGATAAGGTCAATACGGCGGTGACCCTCACAATAGAACTCACGCAGCCACTCATCCAAGAGCACATCTTTGTTAATGTCTGGTAATGGGTCTGCATGACGTGTCTCACGCAAATCGTTGATGGTTTGCAACGCAACCCCGGTATTGCCCTTGCGCCACATAGCTTCCGCATAGGTCAGATAAGCTTCTGCCACACGGAAAAGAGGCAGATCTGTATCCACGAAGGCATCATTTTTACCATATATTTGTCCATTGGAATAACTACCCGTCCATTTACAAATAGCCCAGCATTTTTTAAAGTGCCCCTCACCATAGTCTGCGGGGCCTTCCATAGATGTTTGGAAAGTTACTGAATCCGGATTTTCCGCAGATGCTTTTACATAGTTACAAAGCAAAGCACGGTCGTCTTTCAACAACTCTGGCATTTCGCGCTCACTGGCCTTGATTGTTGTATAGTTAATTGAATACGGTTTGCAAAATGCCTCCACAAGAGTCGGAGAGCTACGGAAGCACTCCCATTTATTAATTGAACCAGCAGGCCACATACCTTCACCACGCGTCATACTAAGCAGGAAACTACTTGCACCATAGGATTGGATATAATCACCATCTTGTGGAATAGCAAAAATCACCTCGCACGCACCTTCGTTACGGTCATTATCGCCCATAAACATCTGTGCATAATGATGCGTTAATGTATATTTGCCGTTATTCATTACTTTATTTGCATAGAGTGCAGCCGAGTCTATATCATTAGGATCCGGGTTGTTGATGTCCAAACCTTTATAGACCGCAGCATTCAAGTAGAGACGGGCAAGGAGCAAACGCGCTGCATTCTTATTCACACGATATACTTCCGTATTCTCGTCCAGATAATCCTCTGCCGCAAGAAGCTGATTAACCACCCAACGATAGAGTGCGGGACGGCCACCCTCAATCTGTTTTGGCTTATCCAATTGCACGGTCATTGTGAACGGCGGGTTGCCAAACAAGTCGAGGAGATAATAATAGTTCAGACAACGGAAGAACGTTACCTCTGCGCGTTGACGTAATGTCTTTGCATCCGACTTTCCATCTGTATTATCCAGGAAGTGGTTACACAGCGTTACGTTATAGATCGTACGGTTGTAGAGTAAGCCGGTGAACTCATTCTCGTCGTTAAACTTCATCTCGTTCAACTCAGGCACACCAGCATCACGCCATACCCACCATCCCACATCAGTAGGAAGTTCATTATGGAAGAAGACGGCACGATAGAAACATCCATAACCTTCGTTTCCATCGATATCGCCCTGACCAGAAGGACCTTGCTGACCGGTGGTACCCAGACTAGCGTAGATCTTATAATAAATACGATCCTGGTCAAACTTTTGCAAAATGTTCGGGTTAATCGGTTCGGTATTCAAATCCTGTACACACGAAGATAATCCCCAAGATGCGCAACATGCGATTAGAAAAATATTAAGCTTTTTCATACGAATATTGATTTTTCACGGATTAGAAATTTATACTAGTACCAAGGGTGACCGTCAGCGAGCGAGGATAGATGTTATTATCTACACCGCCCCATACTTCCGGATCCAAACCTTTATATTTTGAGATCACAAACGGGTTGCTGACCGTGCAATAAACACGCGCCTTAACGACTTTCTCAAAAGAATAACCAAGAGTAATGTTATCGCAACGCAAGAAAGATGCGTTCTCAACAAAGTAGTCTAACAAGTCGAATTGACTGCCGTATTCCTTGGTCGTAATGCCATCCATGTAATAAGAATGGAGAGAGTTCATCATCAAGTTCGGGAATCCTCCTGATTTCTGAGAATATACCTGCTCCGGATCCACGCTAGGAATATTACCGGAAAGAACGCTATTATATACATAGTTTCCGATAGAAGCGCGGAACGATATACCAAGATCAAATCCATAGAACTGCCACTTGGAAGTCAAGCCCATAGTGACCGGTGCAGACGGGTTGTGGTAAATCTGCTTATCATCCGAAGTGATACGTCCATCGCCGGTGAAATCGATGATTTCGCGTTTTCCGGTTTCCGGATTAATCTGCGTACGATATACATAGAAAGAACTTGCCGGATAACCCACTTTATGAATCTTGAGCACCTGACTATTACGAATCTGTCCTGCATCTACATAGTAGTTTGGGTCGTCCGAGTCGAGCAACTTGGTGATTTTATTCTTATTCCAGGTCACATTGTACCCCATTTCCCACTTAAAGTTCTTGCGGTCCATGAGCACACCGTTGAATGTAAACTCAATACCAGAGTTGGTCAACTGACCAATATTACGATATACCTGTGCACCAAAGTTAGTACCACCAGGAACGTTAACACGGTTGATCAGGTCATCCGTAACACGATAGTAGTATTCAAAAGAACCGTTAATACGATTGTTGAGGAATCCGAAATCCAAACCGACATTATAGGTTGTGGTCTTCTCCCACGTCAACTCGGGGTTATATGCATTCGGACGGTTGGTATAGTAATATACATAATTGTCGTTCGAAACCTCGAAATCAACGCCCTGCACTTTGCCGTCTGCTTGCAAAGCAGCTATAACTTCCGGAGTAGCAAGTTCACCGAGAGTAGAATAAGCAAATTCCCTACTAATGTTATACGTACCCATATACGGATAATCACTATCAGAAATATTCTGCTGACCGGTGATACCATAACCGAAACGGAGCTTGAGGTCGTTAATCCAATTCACATCGCGAAGGAAAGCTTCCTCTTTGATTTTCCAACCTAGCGCGAATGCCGGGAACACGCCCCAACGTCTGCTCTTATGGAACTTCGACGAACCATCGGCTCGAAGAGAAACAGTGAACAGATAGCGGTTGAGCGCGGTATAGTTTGCACGTCCCAAGAAGGAAACGAGGTAGTTTTCCGTAGCCCAATAGTTGACATCCGCATCTTTGTATTGGTATTTGGTACCACGGAGCGCAGGATCAACAGTAGTCTCCGGATAAATACCGTAAGATTCACCAGTTCCACGTTGATAGAAGTGCTGCCAATCATAACCTACCAATACATCGAAATGATGATTCTCAGTAAAGTCCTTACTGTATTGAGCATAGCAGTTGAAATAGAGGTTATACTTCATCTTCTCGCCCCAGGCATACTCTCCATAATAGTGATGCGCCGTTGAGAAAGGAGACCAGGTAGTATTTTGCTTACCATAAGCATAATCTCCACCGAAATTAGCATGGAGGATCAAATCCTCGAAACCATGAATCTTATATGTTGCCTCAATGTTTCCGTTGAAATCACCAGAGTGTGCAACGTCCCTCTTTTGATTCAACACAGCAACCGGGTTACGCATGTAGCTATTGGGAGCAAAATACCAAATCTCGCCCGGGTGATTATAGATATCGGGGTATGCACCTTCAATCACACGTTGGTAGTAACCCTCAAAACCGATGTTAGTCGGGTCATATACCGATTGCGTAGGATCGTGGTATATTGCATCGCCCTGTACGCCATCAGGATAGAAGTTGTAGGCATACATACCTTTAGCGTTAATGTTAAAGGTCAAGTGGTTATCCAAGAAAGACGGAGAGAGGTTAACAGACGCCGTCACACGTTGCAACTGGTTAGTTTTAACAATACCATTACCGAGGGTGTAACCAACAGAAGCACGATAAGGCATATCCACAACATTGTTCTTCACACCACCCATAATGGAGATATTATGGTCGGTAGAAACCGCTGTGCGGTAAACTTGGTCTTGCCAATCGGTATTCTCGGTTCCTAACGACGACATTGCGTTGGAACCCAAACCCAGCGAGTTAGCATATGCTCTGAGCTGATCGCCGGTCAACACATGAATACGATCCGTCAAGGTAGAGATAGAAACATTGCCTTCGTAGTTTACTCTTGGCTTGGTTCCTGCTTTACCTTTTTTGGTAGTAATAATGATGACACCGTTGGAAGCACGCGAACCGTAGATGGCGGTTGCAGAAGCGTCCTTAAGGACGGTCATCGACTCGATATCCGACGGATTGACCATAGACAACGGATTGGACACACCCTGAATACCATTATTATCCATAGGGAGTCCATCAATGACGATAAGCGGGTCGTTGGACGCACTTAAAGATGATCCACCACGGATACGAATCTGAGCAGAGCCACCCGGCGCACCACCATCCGTTGTAACGACCAATCCGGCCACTTTACCTGCCAACATATCGGTAGCGGTAGTGGTGAGTGCTTTATTCATCTCATCCGGTTTAATAGCCGTTACCGAACCGGTAGCATCGTTTTTCTTAACGACACCATAACCAACGACAACGACTTCGTCGAGCAACTCAGAATCCTCGCCCATCTTCACCGCCATCTTCGGTTGTGCTGCCAACTCCTGGGTTTTATAACCCATGTAGGAGAATTGGAGTTTTGCACCGGGTTGTACATTGAGTTCGAAATTACCATCAAAATCGGTAATCGTACCGTTGGTCGTACCGATTTCCAAAATAGAGGCACCAATAATCGGCTCTCCATTTGCAGCGTCAATAACCGTACCCTGCACGGTTGTCTGCGCAAAAGCCCACGCAGTTACTAACAGCAAACCTACTGTCAGCATATAACGCATTGATTGTTTAGCTATGTTTTTCATATCTGACAAAATTTATGCTGTTTTATTCCTCAATTTTAAGAACTTGTTTATCGAGCGTGATAGCCGGAACTTTTGCATCATATTTGATGTCAAAATATTCATCTGTTCCATCTGCTTGACGTGCTCTGATTATATATGCAGCAGGAGAAGAATAGGATTCAAAGCACCAATGGAAGTCATAAGCTGACGTTGTGTCTGCCTTGAGTGTAATGACACGATCGGCACTCATATCATACTCCTTGTACTCCATATACCACGTACCAGTGTTTGCAAAAGAAGCATCTCTATTAACCTCCAACTTGCGAACATTGATAGTCTTGGGAGCGAAAGGCACTTTCATCTTGGTCGGTACAAGAGTAGAATCAATTTTGCTAATGGTCTGCTCATAAATGATGTGACCTTCATCATCTCTCATCGTCTTGCCAGTCTCCGGATCTTTCTTCGGCTTATAGGTATAAGTCGTATCATATTTCATAATATTGATAACCGTATCTATCTTATAATAGACCGTATCATAACCGCACCATTTCTTTCCCACAAGCGCCTCTTGAGACGGTATGATGCTACCTACCTTGTCATTCTTGTCACCAGCGACCGGTTGTCCCTCTTCGATGATACCGCCCGCATAGAACTTGACAGTAAGCATTTCGCCTCCATCTTCAGGATACAAATAGAGGAAACGTCCTGCTTTCCCATCATAATACTCACCTAACTCCCAGGAAGAGAACTTGCGGGTTTCAGGAGTGGCATCCTCTCCATCACCAAGTGTTGCAACGGCACGAGTTACCGTGTTGTCATCCATGAATTGGAACTGAATGACATTCAATTTCATCTCCGATTCAGATCCTTCAGATCCAGAGAAATACCCCTGAAGAGTCTGCATAGAGAGATCAGTTACGATAGCATCAAAGTCCGTCTTCTCACGACAAGAAGTCATGCAAGACGCAATCAAAGCTACCATGAACACAGATACAAGTAATTTGTTTTTCATAAATAGATATTTTAGTTTGTTTATTATTTTTCGGTTTTGATCGCCCAAGATTGGTCGATGTTATTCTTTCTCTTTGATCAAGAAGACGGAGGCGGCGCCGAGGAGGAGAAGGACTCCCGCAACGACGAGCATTCCGGCTTGTACGTGCGCGCATATATATTTAAGGAAGAAACCACCACAGAGGGCTGCAACGATTTGCGGGACACAGATCGTGCAGTTGAAGAGGCCGAGGTAGTAGCCCATGTTTCCACCCTTGATAGCGTTCGTCACGATTGTGAAGGGCAAAGCCAACATAGCCGCCCATGCTGCACCGATGAGAGCATAGCTGAGCCATAGGGCATATTGGTCATGCACATAATAGATAGAGATAAATCCGATAGCACCGACGATGAGAGAAACGGCATAAGCGCCTTTGTTTCCGAACCAGTGCTCGAGTTTGGGCAGGAAAGCCGCCCAGAGAAGCGAGCCGACTGCCTGTACGCAGAAGACTACGCCGACCCAGTTACCGGCGATCTGGAATGCCTCTTCCGATGCATTTGCTACCAACTCATCCCAACCGAAACAGTTAGCAGCGATAGCTCCGTTCGAATAAGTCCACATATACATGAAAGCCGCCCAGCAGAAGAACTGCACGAGTCCGACCGTCCAGAAAGCGGAGGGAGCGTCCTTGAGAAGGTCTATGAAGCCCTTCTCTTCGGATTTATGATTTATGATTTCAGATTTATGATTTTCTTCTTTGATGCCGTGGAACTCAGCGTACTCCTGCGGATTGAGTTCTTTGACTGTAGCGAAGGTATATAGCGAACAAAGAATAAGGATTAACGCGCCCGCGTAGAAAGACCATTTGACGGAATCAGGGATGACACCATCCGGGGCTGTGTTAGCAATACCGATCCAAGTAAAGAAGATCGGGAAGAGGTAGCCTACCACCGAACCGGCGTTACAGAGAGCAGATTGGATAGCATAGGCAGTTCCCTTCTGCTCCTCGTTAACCATATCTCCCACCATCATCTTAAACGGCTGCATAGCGATATTGATCGACGTATCGAGGAACATAAGGCTGAAAAGACCAAACCACATGGCTGCATTCAGTCCTAAGAACAAGCTCTGGGTGAAAGTGAAATTCCCTGCGTTGGGCAACAGGAGCATTACCGCTACCGCGATGAGCGCGCCCACGAGCAGGTAAGGTTTGCGGCGACCAAGACTATTCCAAGTCTTGTCAGAGTACTTTCCTACCAACGGCTGCACAATCATACCCATCAGCGGGGGGAGAATCCAGAAGAAACTCAAGGTGTGAGGATCAGCTCCTAAGGTAGCAAAAATACGGGAGATGTTCGCGCTCTGAAGCGCATAAGCAATCTGTACTCCGAAGAAGCCGAAACTCAGATTGAAAAGTTGTCCAAACGTTAAATTCCGTTGTTGCATAGTGTTTTCCTTATTAAACTTAAGTTCGCTTATTATTTAAAACGTTCTTTTTTCAGGCATTAAAAATGCCGATGTTTAAAATCGAGCACAAAATTACAACATTTTTTTTGATTGTGCAAGAGATTAGTGCATTTTTTTACATTTTTTTGTTTTTTTTATCCGCTAATTAGTAAATAAATGGTCAGAAAAATTTGTATATATGAAAAATTTGTTGTACTTTTGCAGTCGATTTCTGAAATTCATTCCACATTATAAAAAAAAGACCAGCGAGATAGTGCTGAGTATATGACGAGCATATATTGCGCATATATCGGGATCAGGTAAAAACCCCGATGAAACCACGATGAAACCCCGATAAAACCCCGATGAAACCCCGATAAAACCCCGATGAAACCCCGATGAAAGAGAAAATTGATAAAAAAGCACTATTTTTCAAAAAAATTCACTCTACATTTGCATATATAAAAAATTATTCGTACTTTTGTGCCGAAATTGAAGAAAAGTGAAAATTGAAAGGACGAAGGGAATTGAAGATTGAGGATTGAAGATTGAAGAATTAGAATATGATAACACATGAAGAATTAGTGAAGGCGCTACAGACCTATTTTGGTTTTGACACCTTCAAGGGGAATCAAGAAGCCATCATCCGTAATGTGATGGAAGGAAAGGATACTTTTGTACTGATGCCTACTGGAGGCGGTAAGAGTCTTTGTTTCCAATTACCATCGTTGATCATGGACGGAATGGCGATCGTAATCTCTCCGTTAATAGCTCTGATGAAGAACCAAGTAGATGCGATGCGTAACTACTCGGAGGAAGATGGGGTGGCACACTTCATCAACTCAAGTCTGAGCCGACCGGAGATTGCAGCGGTGAAAGAGGATGTATTGTCGGGCAAGACGAAACTGCTGTATTTAGCGCCAGAGAGTTTGCAAAAAGCAGAAAACGTGGACTTCCTGCAAGGCGTGAAGATCAGTTTTTACGCCGTAGATGAGGCGCATTGTATCTCAGAATGGGGACATGATTTCCGTCCGGAGTACAGTCAGATCCGGAGTATGGTTCAGCGTATCGGAAAGGCGCCGATCATCGCGTTGACCGCTACCGCGACACCGAAAGTGCAGAAGGATATACAGAAGAACCTCGGCATGATGGATGCGACTGTTTTCAAGAGCAGTTTCAATAGACCGAACCTGTATTACGAAGTACGTCCGAAGACGGAAGAAGTGGACAAGGACTTAGTTCGTTTCATCCGCGGGATGGAAGGAAAAAGCGGAATCGTGTATTGTTTGGCTCGCAAGGAAGTGGAAGATCTGGCGGAAGTGCTGAAAGTGAACGGTATATCCGCCCGTCCTTACCACGCCGGAATGGATGCAGCTACGCGAAGTGCTAACCAAGATGCATTCCTGATGGAGGAAGTGCAGGTGATCGTAGCGACCATCGCCTTCGGAATGGGAATCGACAAGCCGGACGTGCGGTTCGTGGTGCATTACGACATTCCGAAGAGCCTGGAGGGGTATTATCAAGAGACCGGTCGTGCGGGTCGAGACGGCGGTGAAGGCATATGTCTGTGTTTCTACAGTCCGGACGACATAGAGCGGCTTAGACGATTCCAGAAAGACAAAACCCCGAAAGAGATCGGAATAGGCAACCAGTTGCTGTTTGAGACGCAGAGTTATGCCGAGAGTACGATATGCCGGCGTAAGTTACTGCTGCACTATTTCGGCGAGGAATACACGGAGGAGAAATGCGGAAACTGCGACAACTGCCGCAAGACCTACAAGCAGGTGGATGCGAGCGAGTTGTTGCAATTAGCGTTGGAGACGATCCAGCAGGTGAACGAGAAGCACAAAGCGGAGCATATCGTAGATATACTTCACGGAAACCGGACGGCGGAGGTGATGAGTTATCACCACGACGAGTTGGAGAATTTCGGAGCTGCAAGCGATGAGGAAGAGAGCACCTTACACGCTATCCTTCGTCAGGCACTGTTGGTAGGTATGATCCGGAAGGATGTGGATTCGTACGGAGACCTGAAACTGACCAAAGACGGCACGAAATTCATTCGTAAGCCGGGTAAATTCGAAGTACCGATAGAGATACACGACGAGGACGAAGACATCATGGAAGGAGCCGGAGTAGCATGTGCCGCTGCGGATGAAGTGCTGTATTCGATCTTGAAGGATATACGTCGCAAAGTAGCGAAAAAGAACGATGTACCGCCGTTCGTCATTTTCCAGGATCCGAGTCTGGAAGCGATGGCAACGACCTACCCGATCACGATGGATGAGTTACTGCTGATCCCGGGTGTGGGTGTAGCGAAAGCCAAACGTTACGGCGATGAGTTCCTGCGCGTGATTAAGGAGTACGTGGACGAGAACGAAATCATCCGACCGGATGATATGCGTATCCGTACGGTAGCGAAGAAGAGTACCCGCAAGAAACAGATCATTCAGGCGATCGACCGTCGTGTGGATCTGGACGACCTGGCGGAGAGCAACGGAATGTCCATGGAAGAGATGATGGACGAGTTGGAGGCAATCGTTTTCAGCGGTACTAAGATCAATATCAATTACTTCATCAAAGAGGTGGTGGATCCGGATGAAGAGGCCGACATATACGACTATTTCAAGAATGCCGAGGACGATAACATCAAGAAAGCAATGGAGGAATTAGGCGAGGATTACTACGACGAGATGCATGTGCGGTTGGTAAGGCTGAAGTTCCATTGCGACCTTGGGAATTGACGATTTGACGATTGACGAGGTACGATTTATTGACGATTGAGACAAATTGACGATTGTGCAGAAAGGCGTAGTAGATTTTATAACGTTGGGATGCTCGAAGAATCTGGTAGATGCAGAGCGGGTGATGCGACAGTTGGAAGCCGCAGGATGGACGTGTGTACATGACCCTGAGGAACCGAAAGGGGAAGTGTGCGTGATTAACACGTGCGGATTCATCGGCGATGCCAAAGAGGAGAGTATCAACATGATCCTCCAGATGGCGGAAAGGAAGAAGAAAGGGAAACTGCGTAAACTGATCGTCATGGGATGCCTGAGCGAACGGTATCGGGCGGAATTGGAAGAAGAACTGCCGGAGGTGGATAGCTACTTTGGTAAATTCGATTTCCTCGAATTGACCAAAGAATTAAAAATTCAAAATTCTTATCCCGAGGGAACGATTATTTCAAAATTAAAAATTGACGGATGTGGCTCTTATGAGCGGAAGTTGACGACACCGAATCACTATGCTTATCTGAAAATTAGCGAGGGATGCAACCGTATGTGCTCGTACTGCGCGATACCATTGATAACAGGCAGACATACCAGCCGACCGATGGAGGAGATACTGGACGAGGTAAGATGGTTGGTCGGACAAGGCGTGAAAGAGTTCAATGTGATTGCCCAGGATCTGAGTAGTTATGGGCTGGATCTAGTTAAGGGACAAAGGGACAAAGTACAAAGTACAAAGAAGCATTTGTTGCCGGAACTGATAGACCAAATGGCACAGATAGAGGGTGTGGAATGGATCCGACTGCACTACGCGTACCCGACGGATTTTCCGGAAGGATTGCTGGACGTGATGGCGAAGCATAAGAATGTGTGCAAATATCTCGATATAGCCCTGCAACACTGCACGGATCATATGTTAGGACTGATGCGGCGTCATATAACACGAGCAGAGCAAGATGCGTTGATCCGTAAGATCCGAGAGAAAGTGCCGGGCATTTGCATTCGGACTACTTTGCTGGTGGGACACCCCGGAGAGACGGAGGAAGATTTTGAGGAGCTGAAAGCGTGGGTGAAAGAGATGCGGTTTGACCGAATGGGTTGCTTCGCCTATTCGGATGAGGAAGGGACTTACGCGAACCGGCATTATAAAGACGATGTGCCTCAAGAGGTGAAAGAAGCCCGGGCGGCAGAACTGATGGCAATCCAACAAGAGATAAGTGGGGAGCTTATGCAGCGGTTTGTAGGCAAGAGAGAACGCGTGATCATCGACCGAGAGGAAGGCGAGTATTTCATCGGCAGGACACAATACGACAGTCCGGAGGTGGATTGCGAAGTGCTGATAGAAATTAAAAATGAAAAATTAAAAATTAAAACTGGGAACTTCATCAATGTGAAGATCACGAAAGCGGAGGAGTTTGACCTGTATGGGGAGGGAATTATTGAGAATTGATAATTGAGAATTGAGAATTGATAATTATAGATATGTTAACGAAAGATTTTATCGGTTTGATTGCGGGTGCTTCAGGAATGAAGAAAAAAGACGTTGAGCACCTGCTGAGTACCACCAACGCCATCATTCGCGAAAACTTGATGGCGGGTAAATCTATCCAAATGCAAGGCTTAGGCGCCCTGGAAGTGAAAACACGCAAGGAACGCGTGATTGTTCATCCGCGTACGGGTGAGCGCAGCGCTGTACCGAGTAAGAGCCAATTAGTGTTCCGACCGGTAGCAAACATGAAAGAGGAACTGAAAAAGATCTAAACGATGGGAGATAACAAACTTAGTTGGACCGAATTAAGACGTACATTAGCGTCTCGCGCGGGCGTCAGCGAGAAAGAAGCCAACACGTTTCTGAACACATTCAACGAACAGTTGGTAGCAGCTCTGAAAAGCGACAAGCAGGTCAGAGTGAACGGTTTGGGTACATTCAAGTTACAAGCCGTAGCGCCGCGTAAGAGCGTCAATGTGACTACCGGTGAGGAGATAACAATCGAGGGATATAACAAGATTGCTTTCGTGCCTGAAGCAGGTGTGAAAGAGCTGGTTGAAGGTCGTCAGCCGTCAGCCGTCAGCGAGGCAAACGAGCCAATTGATCCGCTGAAGAAACTCGGGATGCAGGCAGAAGAGATCGTAGATATATTAGGGGAGTTAGGGCAGATGAAGGAGGAAGTAGTTGAGCCGGAACCAGTGGTTGAGCCGGAACCTGTGGTTGAGTCTGAGCCTGTGGTTGAGCCGGAGAAGCCGGAGAAACCGAAGAAAGAATACCATTTTATGCGAGATACGCTGATCTGCGTGGTGATTTTGTTGATGCTACTATTAGGAGGCTATTTCTTCTTCCGCAGCCAATTGGGGTCATGGATAGACGAGTTGGTGAATCCGAGAGAAGAGATTAGAAGTGAGAAGGTAGAGAACGAGGTACGAAGGGAGGAAGTACAAAGGGAGGAAGTACAAAGGGAGGAAGTACAAAGTACAAAAGAGGAGGAAGAATGGACGTTTGATGAGATTCTGGTGGTAGAAGAGATTACGGAAGGCAGTCGATTGGCATGGATAGCCAAGAAACATTACGGCGACAAGGCCTATTGGCCGTATATCTATGCTGCTAATAAAGAGCAGCTCCCCAACCCCAGCCTCATTCCGGTAGGGACACCTATTCGCGTTCCCAAACTGAACGCAGCCATGCGAGATACTACGGATGAACGATTCCTGCGAATTCGGGAAGAAGCAAGGCGGAAAATTGAATAAAATGTACGAAGGAAAATTGAAGATTGAGGGTCGAAGATTTTATACATATTGAAGGGGCGGATACACACAATTTGAAGCATGTGACGGTAGATATACCTCGCAACAAATTGGTGGTGATAACCGGCGTGAGCGGTAGCGGAAAGAGTTCGCTGGCTTTTGACACGCTCTATGCGGAAGGTCAGCGGCGTTACGTGGAGAGTCTGAGCGCTTACGCACGGCAGTTCATGGGGCGAATGCAGAAACCGGAAGTGGAGAAGATAGAAGGCATCCCGCCAGCTATCGCTATCCAGCAGAAAGTGACGAGCAGAAATCCCCGGTCCACCGTAGGAACGGTGACGGAGATATACGACTATCTGAAACTTCTTTACGCGCGCGTAGGTCACACTTACTCGCCCGTGAGCGGAGAAGAAGTAAAGCGCAACACGATCCGTGACGTCGTGCAATACATGGAGGAACAACCGGTCGGCACACGACTGTATCTGCTTAGTCCGATTATTGTGCCTGAAGGAAGGACGCTTCAAGAGCAGTTGGCATTCTGGCAGAGTCAGGGTTTCAGCCGTCTCTTCATTGACGGCGATGCTGTTCGGTTAGACGACAAAACATGGGAGAAAGCAGAAGGTCATGAAGCGTATTTGTTAGTGGACCGTCTCATCGTGGATCATGAGCAGGCAACGAGTAACCGCTTTGCCGACAGCGTCCAGACGGCATACTACGAGGGACAAGGAGAATGTCAGATTCAAGTACAAATAGGCAATGTACCAAGAGTAAAAGTCTTTACCGAGCGGTTTGAGGCGGATGGTATATCGTTCATGGAGCCGACGGAGCATCTATTCGACTTCAATAATCCGATAGGAGCCTGTCCCGAATGCAAGGGCGTAGGCGTTGTGATGGGTATCGATGAAGACTTAGTAGTACCCGATAAATCGAAATCGGTGTACGAAGGAGCAATCGCTTGCTGGCAAAGCGAGAAAATGGCCAAATGGCAGGAAGAGCTGGTATATAACGCCGGAAAGTTTGATTTCCCGATTCACACCCCGTTCTATGCGTTGACCCAGGAGCAGAAACATCTGATCTGGACGGGTAACGAATATTTCCGGGGACTGAACGCCTTCTTCCATGAATTGGAGAGCCAGCAGTACAACCGTCTGCAATACAAAGTTATGTTAGCTCGCTACAAAGGCAAGACGACCTGTCCCGTTTGTCACGGTCTGCATCTTCGCAAAGAGGCGGAGTACGTCTTTGTAAGCGGGAAAAATATCCAGTCGTTATGCACGATGCCACTCTCGGAGCTGCAGGAGTGGTTCCGTCATATTGAATTGAACAATACGGAGCAGTTAGCGGCAGATATGATTCTGAAGGAGATCAACAGTCGTTTGCAGTTCATGCAAGACGTGGGTCTGAGTTATCTGACGCTCAACCGTCAATGCACGACTCTCTCCGGCGGTGAGAGTCAGCGTATCAGTCTGGCTAAATCGTTAGGCAGCAGCCTGGTAGGTTCGCTGTACGTGCTGGACGAGCCGTCTATCGGTCTTCATCCCCGCGACACCGAACGACTGATTCATGTGCTGCGGGAGTTACGGGATTTAGGCAACACGATCGTGGTGGTGGAGCATGACGAAGACATCATCGCCGCGGCAGATCACATCATCGAGATTGGTCCGGATGCGGGCCGTCATGGTGGCGAAGTGGTGTATGAAGGTACGCCGCGCGAGGAGATGTTCACGTTTGCTATCCCTGCGCAAAGGAGGCATTGGAATAATTATATCGAGGTGGAGGGAGCCTGCGAGAACAACCTGAAGCATATCACGGTGCGTTTTCCGCTGCATGTGATGACGGTAGTGACCGGTGTGAGTGGTAGCGGCAAGAGTTCGCTGGTGAGCAAAGTGCTCTACCCTGCCCTCAAGAAACATTATGGCGGTGTATTTGCGGAACATACAGGCGATTTCGGTCACTTGCGTGGTAGTCTGCAGTTGATGCGGGATATCGAGTTTGTGGACCAGAATCCGCTGAGTCGTTCAAGCCGCAGCAACCCTGTGACCTACCTCAAGGCGTACGACGAGATAAGACGTCTCTATGCCGAACAGCCGCTATCCAAACAGTTGGGTCTGACGCCCGCACATTTCAGTTTCAACACACCGGGCGGACGATGCGAGACCTGTGAGGGCGAAGGAACGATCACGATCGAGATGCAGTTCATGGCGGATCTGGTGCTCGAATGCGAACAGTGTCACGGCAAGCGGTTCAAGCAAGATATCCTGGATGTTCATTACCGCGGCAAGTCGATTTATGACATCCTCTGCATGACCGTCAATCAGGCGGTGGAGTTCTTCAGCGAGGACCCCGAGTGTGCGAAGATTGTCAAGCGGCTCAAACCCTTGCAGGACGTAGGTATCGGGTACGTTCAATTAGGTCAGAGCAGCAGCACGCTCTCGGGCGGCGAGAGTCAGCGTGTCAAATTAGCATCGTTCCTGGCACAAGAGGAGAACACCCCCACTATTTTTATCTTTGACGAGCCTACTACCGGTCTGCATCACCGCGATGTAGAAGTGCTGCTGAAAGCGCTAAACCGGCTCATCAGCAAGGGTCATACCGTCATCATCATCGAGCATAACCCTGCAGTTATATTGGCTGCCGACCATGTGATTGACTTAGGTCCCGAGGGAGGTAAAGAAGGCGGAGAGGTCGTTTGCGCCGGTACGCCCGAAGAGGTAGCACAATGCGAAGAGAGTTACACAGGTAAGTACCTGAAAAAGATTATAGAGAAGTCATGAAAAACAACAATTTAAACGAAATAAAACGATCGGATATTTTCTCCCATATTCCGCAGATTAGTTATATGCCCCGTTGGGGCGTGTTGCTGATGGATTTGCTATTATGCAGTTTTGCTTTCTGGGCAAGTGTATGGGTCGGTAGCGGATTCTTCCACTATCTGGATATCACGCAGTTAGAGGTTCCTATCGGCGCACAATACCTGATTGTGATGTTCTTTCAGTTGGTCTCGTTCTGGGTTTTTCATACCTATTCGGGCATCCTGCGCTATTCTACTTTCATAGACACCACAAAGGTATTGTTGTCTAATATATCGGTAGGAGTCTTTTTAGGTCTCTTCAACGTCGTAATGGATTTTGTGACGGGACATCATCCTCTTCTCAACGCCGTGCTGGCTATCTACGTACCGGTATCCTTTGTGATGCTCTTTGCCCTTCGCGTGAGTGTGAAGACGCTGAGTGAGTTTTTGGCGCATAGCCAGAGTAACCCGCACGTAATGATTTATGGTACGCAGTCTGCGGGCGTAGCCATCGCTAAGATGCTACGTTCATCAGAGAACGCGCCTTATCGTCCTATTGGTTTTATTGCCGATAAGGATGAACGCTCGAATTACGATTTAGCGGGACTACCGGTTCGGTATCTCAACGATCGGCTTTTCGAATGGATGGCAGGACGAAACATCCATCATGTGATCATCTCGCCCATCAAAATGCGTGAGATAGAGCCGTCCCGGGACCTACAAGTCTTCTTTGACCATAATATCCGGATATTAACCACCCCTTACTTTACCCAGTTTGACAACACGAATGATATCAACGCCCAGCGAATCGGACGGATTGACTCCATCCATATTGAGGACCTGTTAGAGCGCCCTCAGATAGATATCAACACCGAGAACGTGCGGCAGATCCTGCAAAAGAAAGTAGTGCTGATCAGCGGAGCGGCGGGCAGTATCGGCAGCGAGTTAGTGCGACAGGTACAACGTTTCGAGCCACAGGTAACGATTCTTCTGGAGATAGCGGAGAGTCCGCTGCACGACCTGACGCTCGACCTCCAAAAACAATTCCCCGACAACAGGTTCATACCTATCATTGCCGATATACGTAACCGTACACGCATCGAACAGATCTTCAGGGAGACACGTCCGGATGTGGTTTATCATGCGGCAGCTTATAAGCATGTACCGCTGATGGAGAGTTTCCCCAACGAGGCTATTCAGACTAATGTTCTGGGAACCAAGAACATGGCAGACATGGCAGTCAAATATGGAGTACAACGCTTCGTAATGATCTCTACAGACAAGGCAGTCAACCCCACCAATATCATGGGAGCCAGCAAACGTATTGCGGAGATTTATGTGCAGTCACTCTTCAAGAAACTGCATGCAGAGAACGAGAACTGCACTAAGTTCATCACCACCCGTTTCGGCAATGTATTAGGCTCAAACGGGTCGGTCATCCCCTATTTCCGCAAGCAGATAGCCGCCGGAGGACCGGTGACAGTAACCCATCCGGATATCATCCGCTATTTCATGACCATTCCGGAAGCCTGCTGCCTCGTCATGGAAGCCGGTACACTAGGGAACGGAGGGGAGATTTTCGTCTTCGATATGGGTAAACCCGTGAAGATCATTGACCTTGCGATGAACATGATCCGGCTCGCCGGATACACACCCGGAAAAGATATTCCTATCGTCTTCACAGGTCTCCGGCCCGGAGAGAAACTATACGAAGAACTGCTCAATCAGAAAGAACTGACCTTACCCACCTCCAACAACAAAATCATGATTGCCAAGGTAAGAGAGTTTGAGTTCGAGAAAGTAGAACAACAAGTGAATGAACTGATTGAAACCAGCCGGTTAGACAAACCATTCACCACCGTAACACTAATGAAAAAAATCGTACCGGAGTATATCAGTAAGAACTCTATCTACGAGCAATTAGATCCACAATGATACAAGATTTTATTTTACATCACAGTTATTTGATCGGGCTTGTCAGTTTCCTTTTAGGACTGATGTTCATGCCTGTTGTCGTTCGCGTAGCAAAAGCAAAGGGTTTTGTAGTGCGTCCTAACAAGCGAATGAGCCATGAGGGTGCTATTCCCAATATAGGAGGGTTGAACATCTGTTTCAGTTTTATGCTCACCTATCTGATTTTCAACCCGGTAGAGAACAACCATTTCTTCCTGATCGGTCTGTTTGCCATCATGGTAATCGGTTTTATCGACGATGTATTGGTACTTCGTCCGTTAGCGAAACTGTTAGGCGAAGGATTAGCCGGCATCGCCCTCATCGGCTTTGAGGACTTACGGATCACCCACCTGCATGGACTGTTCGGCATTGAGGAAATAGGTATTATCCCCAGTTATCTGATTTCGATGTTCATCCTTCTGGCAATTATCAATGCCATCAATCTCATTGACGGTATAGACGGTTTGGCAAGCGGTTTAGGTATTCTCTATTGTCTTTTCTTCGCTTTCTATTTCAGTCTGTCAGGCGAGACCGAGTGGTCTTATATCGCAATTGAGATGATAGGCGTGCTGATTGTTTTCTTTATCTATAATGTATTTGGCAAACGGGAGAAAATCTTCATGGGAGACAGCGGAAGTCTCCTTTTAGGCTATCTGCTGACCGCTTTCGTCTTCCATTTCTGCGAAATCAATGCGTACCATATTGTACCGGAAACGATGCACATGAATGCTGCCCCGGCGGTCGCTATCTGTGTACTGACCGTTCCTATCTTCGACACCATCCGCGTCAGTATCACCCGTATCAAAAAGCATAAATCGCCTTTTGAACCGGATAAGAACCACATTCACCATCTGTTGCTGCGGACGGGACTGAATCATATCCAGACCACCTCCGTTCTGCTCAGCGTCAGCCTGCTCTTCATCGCCTTAGGCATAATCGGACGGAACTGGAATATATGGGTATTGCTGGCGGTGGATTTTTCCATTGCTACATGCCTAACGCTCCTATTGTGGCGGATCATCAATAAGAAGATGTTAATTGAGAGTTGAGAGTTGACCCATGCTAAGCATTGAACATATATCCATGGAGTTTTCGTCCCGACCTGTGCTGGACGATATCACGTTCCTCATCAACCGGAAGGAACGCATCGCACTTGTGGGCAAGAACGGAGCAGGTAAGACTACCCTGCTGCGACTCATTGCAGGAGAATATCAACCCACCGAAGGACGTATCTCCAAGGAGTCCGACATGACGATCGGTTATCTGCCGCAGGTGATGCTTTTTCAGGATGACCGCACGCTACGCGAGGAAGTAATGTCTGTATTCTGTCAGCAAAGCGCTCAATATCCTATCAGTGAAGCGGTCTTTGTTGCAGAGATGGACCGTACGGTGATCGGTCTCGGTTTTGAGAGACGAGATTTTGACCGTCCGTGCTCGGAGTTCTCCGGCGGATGGAGAATGCGTATTGAATTAGCGAAAATCCTCCTGTCTCATCCGGACTTACTCCTCCTCGACGAGCCGACGAACCACCTCGACATCGAGTCTATTCAATGGCTCGAAGACTTCCTCAAGACCAGCCCTTCCTCCGTACTCATGGTCTCCCACGACCGTGCGTTCATTGATAACGTGTGTACGCGCACGATTGAGATCACACTCGGACACATCTATGATTATAACGTCAATTACAGCCGTTTTGTGGAGCTCCGCAAAGAGCGCCACGAGCAACAGGTTCGCGCCTACCAGAACCAGCAGAAGATGATTCAGGACACCGAGGACTTCATCGAGCGATTCCGATATAAAGCCACCAAAGCCGTCCAAGTACAGAGTCGCATCAAACAACTGGAGAAATTGGAACGTCTCGAAGTGGATTTGGAAGACACTTCGCGTCTCAACCTGCGGTTCCCGCCCGCCCCGAGAAGCGGAGACTTCCCGCTTATCATCGAAGACCTGCGAAAGGATTTTGGTGAACACAACGTCTTCCATGACGTCACTTTCACCATCCGAAGAGGCGAGAAAGTAGCATTCGTGGGCAAGAACGGAGAAGGTAAATCCACCCTCGTCAAGTGTATCATGGGTCAGCTTGACTACTTGGGCACCCTCAAAATAGGACACAACGTCAAGATCGGTTATTTCGCCCAGAACCAGGCAGCCCTTCTCGATGAGAACCTCACCGTCTTCGACACCATCGACTACGTCGCCGTCGGAGACATCCGTACAAAGATCCGCGACATACTCGGCGCTTTCATGTTCGGCGGCGAAGCGAGCGAGAAGAAAGTCAAAGTGCTCTCCGGAGGCGAACGAAGCCGACTGGCAATGATCCGGCTCCTCCTCGAGCCCTGCAATCTCCTCATCCTCGATGAGCCTACCAACCACCTCGACATGCAATCCAAAGATGTCCTCAAGGCCGCCCTGCAGGACTTTAACGGCACAGTCATCTGCGTCTCGCACGACCGAGATTTCCTCAACGGACTCGTAGAGAAAGTTTATGAATTCGGCGGAGGAAGAGTCAAAGAACACCTCGGCGGAATATACGATTTCCTCCGTACCAAAAAGATAGACAGCCTGCAGGAATTGGAGAAATCCAACAGTCCAAAGGACGGCTCGACCGCCAAGCGGTCCAACAATGAGAACGGGCAAGGCGAAACCGTTTCCTCGAACGCCAAGCTCGACTACGCTGCCCAGAAAGCCGCAGCAGCCGAGCGGCGCAAAAAAGAGAAACAGATCGCCGAGACCGAAGAGCAGATAGCTAAACTCGAAGAGGAACAAGCTAAGATGGAAACAATCCTCTCCGAACCGGCTAACCAGATTCCGGAGAATTTTCAAAAATACGAATCAATTAAACACCAGATAGAGCAGAAGATGTATGAGTGGGAGATCTTGAGTGAGAGTTGAGAAATTGACTTAAACACCCGAATTTAATATGAAAACTGAAAAACTACAAACCATCATCGATTACATCCTCACATGGCTTTGCTACGGAGATAGTGAGGCAGCCAAACGCGTGGCGTACACCGCGGATTTGACCGCTTTGGAGGACCACGATGTCCTGATTGTGCCGAACGGACGATTAGGAAACAGTATCGTTTTGCCGGACATGAATAAATTGCAGACAGAGCAACCTGCGAAGGGCAAAACTATCATTCATACGGACATCGTCTATAACACGTTCTTTTTCATCTCTCGCGCCGAAGAGACTTTCAATACCGAGCGGGATATACACGATCGATTTATAGCCAAGTACTCGCTCTTGGGACTAAACAACCGCCTGCAGATACCGCTGCTTGATGAATATGCCCGATCGTTAATGAAAGCGCTGAACCTCCCCTTACCTACTCCCGGGTTCGGACACATCTACCTCACCCATGACATCGATGCTGTCACCAAATATCGGTCTCTCCGATCCGCTTTAGGGGGCATCAAAAGGGGCGAAAAGAAAGCGGTATTCGAAGCGTTGAAAGATATTCATAATGATCCGTATTACACCTTCCCTTGGTTGATAGAGCAAGATGCCAAAGTGCCCCAAGCCGAGCGTATCTATTTCGTCAAACAGACACGCGGAAAGGGATTTGACTACCCCCAGTACAAGCTCAATGGAGGCGATTACCAAGGTCTCCAAGAGAAGCTGCTCAAAAGCGGAGCCAAACTCGGGGTACACGGCAGTTACTATCAGGAACTGCCCGAGACACCCATCAGTACGCTTTTCCGCGCTCACTATCTGCGTTCGTCTGTCGGATTGATGAATCGGATGGTCAATGCCGGTTATACGGATGATTTCACGATGGGTTTTGCCGATCAGGCAGGATTCCGTTTGCAGACCACAAGAGCCGTACGATGGATCAACCCGTCCACCTATAAACTGACGAATCTCACCTTACATCCGCTCATCATCATGGATTGCACGCTGAGTGAAGAAAAATACATGAATCTCACGGAAGAGGAAGCCTTTTTCCTCTGCGAACGACTGATAGAGAAAGTGAAGATGCATCATGGTGATTTGTGCCTTCTTTGGCATAATAGCCGTCTTACCGACGACAGTTATCACGCATCTTTGTACCAACAGATAATCAACTATTTGCAGCAATCATGACCCGCCGCGTACTCATATTGTCCGATCCCTTCACACCGCCCGCATACACCCCGCGGTTACGGTTCCTCTGCGAGTACCTCGCACAGGCGGGATGGGAGATTGATCTCTATACGGAGCAGTATGAGTCGATTCCTTTTGCGCACACTTATCCGATTCACGAAGTGAAGGTCTATCGCACCCGGAACTTGGCGGAATGGATACTGAAGAGTATATGGAGTCTGCTGACCGATTGGCGTAACCGTTATTTCTCGCGAAAGGTAAGAAAGGCTATAGAAGATAAGAACTATGATCTGGTTCTTTGCTGTACATTCTCCACCTTTCCTTTGCGCGCAGCTTGGGACATAGCGAACGAGCGTAACATACCCCTTCATGTGGACCTGCGGGATCTGGACGAACAAGTGCCCGGCGCACAGTACCAACACCATCGTCAATGGTGGGTGAGACCTTTCCGTGAATGGTACAGAGCTGCCAACATCCGGCGTCGGAACAACATTCTTCGTCGTGCTACATCTATATCATCGGTATCTCCTTGGCATACAGAGTATATCTCATCCATCCTACACCGTACACCATCCACCATCTACAATGGTTTCGATGCCAAGCAGTTCTATTGGTCAGAGATTAAAAGCGACACTTTCCTCATTTCGTATATCGGTAAGTTGTATGATTTTCAAGACATCCGTCCTATCGAAGATGCAGTACAGGAATTAAATCTGCCTGACCTCCGGTTACAGATTATACAAGGCGGTATTCCCACCGACGAGGTAGGAGATCTCATTCGTCAGTCCTCCATCATGATTGTCCTGACGAATAAAGAAGCGAGGGGGATGATGACCACCAAGTTCTACGAAGCGCTGGGTTGTGAGAAACCCGTTCTTTGTTATCCGGACGACGAGGGGGTGCTTTCTGCGGCGATAATAGCTACGAATGCAGGCATCGCTACAGACGATAAAGAGGTCGTCAAGGCATTTATCCTCGATAAATACGCCGAATGGAAGGCGAATGGATTTACCCGTCAGGCAGTCCATCAGGCGGAGCAAAAGCGTTTCTCCCGTCAGTACCAGACTCGTCAAATGGAGGAGATTCTGAGCCGGACGATAGTGATGCATCAAGGACACCAGACGTTAGTGGACATCTGTTGGACCTTGTTTTACTCCAACACGACCTACGATTTCCTGCATATACGCGGGAATAAGTTCAACTCGCTCATCTATAAACTTTTCGGCATCGATCTGGTACGTACCAGAGCGATCCGCGCATTTAACCGCCTTCCCTTAGCCGAACAACAGACACGCGTGGAACGGTTCTACACCGATTACCTCCTGCCACGGAAGATTACTCCCGTTTGGCAGATGATTGAGGGGAAAGACATCATCCTCGTCTCCCAAACGATGGACCTCATCGCTAAGACCGTTGCTGAACACATCGGGGCTAAAGCCTTTCATGCTACGCCCGACAAAGGAGAGGTATTGACCCATTATGTGGATTTCGATATCATCACCGATAATATGAGCGACCTGCCGCTTATACGGCGCGCTAAAAAGGCAACCATCATTACTTATAACAACCGTGCACGGTGGGAGAGAATCCTTCCGCCCGAAGTAAACGTCAACTTTATTGAAACAGGAAGAGAGAAATATTAGTGCCGCTTTTTATATACCCTTTGCGTATTTATATAGCGTACGACTCCGCTCGATAACCAAATTATTATCGTGGTTATTGTTGTATATCCTCCCTACGGCTTTCTACAGCGGACTGACAACGTTGTCCTACCTGCTGGTTTTGTTTGCTACGTTCAGCCTCTACGAACTCGGTTATATCTTCAACGACACCCTTGCTATCCGTCGGGAAGAGCATCCCTCTCTGCGTTTGACCGAAGACCAAACCGCCTATTTCTTCGCCCATCGATGGACGATCCTCGCGACGCGTTTGTTCATCGCCGCCGCATGCCTTGGTATCCTATCCACCCTACATCATACATCGTACATCGTACATCTATCATTATCACTTGTGATAATGCTCGTCCTCTTCGCCCTCTATAACCGTTGGCGAAACCGCTATAATGTATTTCTCTATGTATGGCTTGTCTTCTCGCGTTTTGTGCCTTTTATGTGCCTTGCCGGGCATGGTGCCTTCGATTATATACTACTGTTCGTTTCTTATCCGCTGCTGATTGGTATGGAGCGCTTCTCTATGCCTTCGTATCGATGGGGACTGATGGGCAAACTCATCCCGGACGAACCATCCAAAGCCCGGTTCAGAGCCGCTTATTACTGCCTTGCACTCGTTATACTGGTGCCTTATTGTCTTTGTTCAGGAAGAACACTATACCCATTGACGCCGATAGCTATTTTGGCGGTTTATAGAATACTGAGATTACTAAATAATAAATCTATATGAAAAAACTTTTCATCACTTTGGTACTTTGTACTTGGTCGCTTTGTCACTTCGCTGCGACCTATTACGCCTCGCCTGAGGGAACAGGTGACGGAACCTTCAATAACCCTTGCGCTTTCAAAGCGGGAATCAATAAACTGAAGGCCCCGGGAGACACACTCTACCTCTTCAGCGGGCAATACAACCTGATGACTACCGATGTGAACAACCTCGTCGGCTCGGCTTCCAAGCGCATCGTCATCTCCGGCTATGAAGGAATCACACGGGGCGGTAAGTACCCTGCTATCCTCGATTTCCGCAACACAGCGTACGGTTCGAGAGGACTGCAGATCAAGAACACTTGCATGTATATCCATCTCAAGAATATGACGCTCCGTTATTCGGGGAAGAACAACATCATCAACTACGGCAGTTATAACCTCTTTGAGAACCTCGATATCTATGGTTCTGCGGACACGGGATGTCAGATGAAAGAGGGCGGAAACAACATCATCCTCAATGTGGATAGTCATGATAACTTCGACTATGAGACAACGGGTGACGGAGGTGTCGCTAACTTCGGTGGTAACGCGGACGGCTTTGCGGACAAGCAGTTCACCGGAGCGGGAAACCATTATATCTCTTGCCGCGCATGGAACAACTCCGACGACGGAT
>Ga0310695_10000558_pt1 | contig 95516 bp, 58 predicted proteins | sample RumenRJG_04DNA_FD_203882 | JGI IMG/M metagenome (GOLD analysis project Ga0310695, IMG submission 203882) | Bovine rumen microbial communities from Lethbridge, Alberta, Canada - RJG_04 (v2) (version 2) | ecosystem: Host-associated > Mammals > Digestive system > Stomach > Rumen | place: Canada...
GCCTGGTACAAAAACCAAAGGCTCTCAAAATCTTTTGAACTGTACACCATTGATCTCATTCTTAAAACGAGGTCAAAGGTACCAAATTCTCTGTTCATACACAAGACGTCAAAATTGACAGCTTACATCTAATATAATTTATTAATATATTATATATATTATAATATATATAATATATTATTATTTATTTTAGTTATTTCATTTACTTCCATTTTTATTTTTCCTTTTGTGATTTTGTGATTTGTGATTTTGTGACAATGTACTATGAAAGCACACGAAAGCACACGGGGTCAGGAGTGCTGTGCGTACTATTTTGATTATCCATTTGCAACTTTGCAACTTGCAAAAAGATTAGTTTGGATGATTATGGATGAATTGGGATGAGTTAAGATGAGTTGGGATGAAGTGAGTTGGAGGAATGTAGTAATTTTGTAGGCGGAAAGGGACAGAAGCCGAGGGAGAGGAATGAAAGAGGCAAAATGAAAAGGCGCCAATCATTAAGCCGCGTTCTTGCGTCCCGCTGGTAGCAAGCGACCAGAGGTCGAGCGCAGACCACCCGGGGATTGAGAGAGAGCGCGTTCAGACCACCCCGCCCATACGGGCACCCCTCCTGACTCAGGAGGGGAAGAAGATACTTTAAGCGCAGACTATCCGCCTCCGGAGTAATCTCGCGCCTTCAGCCTCGGACTACCCAACTATTGCGATACGATACTTTCCGAGAAATAATGATCGCGCAATGGCTTGGTGGCGGGGGCACCGCGGAGAATGACCTCCTGCTGCAGACGGATGTCGGCAGAGGAAGCACCCACCTTGACGATGTATGTGCCAGGCTCGATGTTCCACTGGCGAACACCACCCTTATGACTGTAGAAGCCGAACTGATCGGTGAAGAGGCGCGTGGTGACGGTCTTCGTCTGTCCTGGCTCCAGCGTGATGCGGGCGAAGCCTTGCAGTTGAAGGGGACGTATTTGCAGGGTGTTGTCCTTGGGAGAGAGGTAGACCTGCGCAATCTCGTCAGCGGTCATGCTGCCCGTGTTCTTCACCTGAAAGGTCAGTTCCACGAAGTCATCGGAGGTCTGAGCCTCGCTGGATGCCTGCAGGTTCTGATAGTCGAAGGTGGCGTAACTCAAGCCGTAGCCAAAGGGCCATTGGACTTTAGAGGCCTGAGGTTGGAGGTTGGAGGTCAGGGATGGGTCCAGGGGCAGGGAATTATAGCAAAGAGGCTCGTTGAGTTCGGTGCTGGGATAGGAGACGGAGAGTTTGGCTGAAGGCGATATCTTGCCATAGAGGATATCGGCCACTGCACGCCCGCCTTCCTCACCTGGATACCAGGCCTGGATGACAGCAGCGCAGCGCTCAGCAAGGCCTGAGATGACCTGCGCACGCCCTCCGAACACGACGAGCACGACGGGCTTGCCTGTCTGGATGAGTTCCTCGACATATTGTTCCTGACGGCCTGGCAGACGGAGCCCCTGACGGTCACGGTTCTCACCACAGAGCATCACGTTCTCGCCCATGGCGGCGATGATGACATCAGCATCCTTGGTCATGGCGAGGGCCTCGGCCTTGTCGGCTTTCTCGCCGGCATCCACCTTACGGTGCAGGATATCGTATTCCCAGGCACGCTCATCGCCGAGTTCGCTGAACTTGGTCTCGATGTCTTCCGTCCAGTCGCAACCTCTTGAGTACATGAGGTTCACACCCTCGGGCTTGCTGGCTGTCATTCCCTCTAACAATTTGACGATATGTGGCTCGCTGGGGGTATCCTCCATCTTCTTCCAGAAGTAGGACATGGCGGGGTAGGTATAGTCGCCGCACATGGCCCAGATGGAGTTGGCATTGGGACCGGTCAGCAACACCGTCTTGGTTTCGGGGGCCTCCGTACTCCCGTACCCCCAAAAAAGCGGGAGGATGCCGTTGTTCTCAAGCAATACGACGGACTGAGCGGCGATGTCGTAGGCCGTCTGGCGCTCGGCAGGGGTGTCGAGTTGGATATCTTCCTTAGAATACAGATAGGCATCGCTGTCGAAAAGTCCGGCACGGAACTTGTGGCGCAGCACGTTCTTCACGGCACGTTCAAAGGTCTCGGGTTTCACCAGTCCCTCGTCGATAGCCTGCTGCAGATGCTGATAGTTGGCTCCAAAGGGGAAGTCGACGTCATTGCCGCCATTGATAGCGGCAGCAGCCTTCTGCACGGGTGTCTCCAGGTCAGGCAACTGGTCGATGGCGGTATAGTCGCTCACAACCATGCCGTCGAACCCAAGATAGCCACGGAGGATCTCGTTGAGAATCTCACCGTTGGCCACGCACTTCGTCCCGTGAACGGCATGATAGCCAGGCATCACACACTTACTGCCTGCCTGACGGATCATCGCCTCGTGGGGCAACAGGATCTCCTCCATCAGTTCCTTCTCGTCGGCATCACCACCGCCACCATAGCCGAGGTAGTGCTTCGAACAGGCGCCGACACCTTTCTTCAGGTTACCCTGTTGCAGACCCTTCACAAAGGCTACGCCCATGGCTGCCGACAGATAGCCGTCTTCGCCATAGGACTCTTCCAGACGGTTGAAGGAGGGGTTACGACACACGTCGACCATCGGTGAGAGGGCGAGTATGCCGCCCATCTTGCGAAGAGCCGTACTCGTCTGTAGCGTCTTCAGTTCTGCCAGTTCCGTATTGAACGAACAGGCCTGACCTATCTGCTGGGGGTAGATCGTGGATCCTTTGGTGTTGACGCCAGAGAGCACCTCCTCATGCAGAAGGGCGGGGATGCCGTTAGGGGTATTGTGGATGAGCCAGTCCTGGATGGCGGCAGCACGGTCGCGCAGCACGTTGGGGTCGCGGGGCTGTTGCATACAGAACTGCGAGAAGTGGCCAATACCATAGAGGATCAGTTCGCGGCATTTGGCAGTATCCAACTGTCCCTCGTCGCTGAAGAGGTCGTCCATATACATGCTCTTCAGTTGGGCGATGCGCTCTTCCTGCGACATCTTGCCGTAGAGTTCATCCACCTGCTGCTCGATATCCACAGCGGTGTTGCAGCCTGCCAACAGTATTGTCACACTCATAAGTAATCCTTTTAGTTTCATTTTTTTTAATTGCCTATATTATTATTTTTGCAGTTTACAGTTGAATACTTGGCAAAGCCACTCTCTGACTGTAGATGTAATCATCTGTAAACTGTAAACCGTTACTTAAACTGCCACCAGTCGAGACGTACGTCTCCAGAGGTGTTGCTGAAACACAGATAGAGGTCATGTACACCAGAAGCATTGCTCACCTTCGTGTTGAAGGTACGATAACTGTCAACAGAGCCAGTCCTGGAGATGAGTGTCTGTCCAATGACAGGACCGTTCTGGCTGTCGAGTCTGAGGGTGACGGTACAAGCGCCAGTGCCCGCTGCGGAGATGCTGAAGCGGGAGGCTCCCCTGCCGAAGTCCACACCACGGAGTTTGATCAGTTCACCGTCGTTGATGTCGAAGATATACATATTCTTCTTTCCCGTCGACGTAGGCATGTCTGCCACGACACCCGTGTTGGGGATGCCCATCTTGGCTGACTTCAGGCCATATCCCCAGGCCATCGTCTCAGCCTCGACACGCTGGTAGGGGTTGAGCCAGCAGAGTTGTTTCACAGGCTCCTGATCCAGCCAGTAGGGCACCTCGTTGATGGTGCCGTCGGCATTGTAGGTAATCTCAGCGGCAGAGACGGAGCGACGCTCATGATGAGTGAAGGTGTCGAGATGCATGAGGTCGTAGTTCTGGCCGAAGATATAAGAGTGGCCCTTGAAGTCGCAGATGCCAGGGTGATTGCCACGGTCGCGGAGTGTGGGGCGCATGATGTAGTTCTTCCATTCCCAGGGTCCTGTAGGCGAGTCGCTCTTGGCATAGCCGAGGGCCTCTGGACAGCAGGTGCTGGCGAAGGCGCAGTAGTAGTGTCCATTGCGCTTATAGAACCACGGGCCTTCCTGGTAGTGCTTGATATGCGGCAACTTGGTCACCTCGCCCTTTAATGAAATCATATCCTCGTTGAGAGGAGCATAGAACGTGTGAGGATTTCCCCAGTAGAGCCAAGCCTGTCCGTCGTCGTCGGTATAGACGGATGGGTCGATGTCGAACCAGTTGCTCTGATCCCACACCAACGGCTTACCGAGGGGATCATGAAAAGGACCGTAGGGGGAGTCGGCCACCAGCACGCCAATGCCGTGACCGTGGAGTGGTGCATAGAGATAGTACTTGCCGTTGCGCTCTACGGTCTGGATGGCCCAGCCACCGTTCTCACGAGAGCGCCAGGAGAAGTCCTTCAGCGAGGCCACGGCACCATGCTCCGTCCAGTTCACCATGTCCGTCGTCGACCACAACAGCCAGTCGTACATGAAGAAGCCCGCCGAACTCTTCTCGTTCACATCAGGGATATCCTCGGGAGAGGCATCGTGCGAGGTGAAGAGGAACAGACGGTCGCCCACCACGAGCGGTGAGGGGTCGGCGGTGTATTTCGTCTGGAAGAGGGGGAGGTTCATGCTGATCTCACCTTTCGCAGCGGCCTGGAGCATCAGCGAATCGAGAATGGACTCGAGAGCGTGACGGCGCTCAGGCCAGTTGGGATAGTCGTCGGCCTTGATGGTGAAGGTTTGTTGACAGTTTACTGCTGACTGTTTACAGGTGATTACATCGGAGGCAGAGGAACAGATGCAGAATGGCGGGAGTTTCTTGGCTGCGATGAACTTATCGGCCATCACGTCGGCACCGCCGATCTTGAACCAACTCTCCACCGTGTCATCCTTGCCTGGGATGAGGCGGATGCAGAACTGCGGCTCACCGCCAGCAGGCATATAGCAGGCACGGTTGTCGTTGAGGTCGTAACTCACCACCCCATGCTCCATCTCGCCCATGTTCATATAATTAAAGGTGGCAGCGGGATTGTTACAGATGCTGGGTTTGAAGCCTTTCGACGGGGCGAGATACATGTTCTGGGGATCAGCCACAGGTGTGCCGTCCACGAGAAAATAGTAGGTAAAGGCCTCATAGATATGCTCGTCGACCTCTGCGCTCCACACACCGTCGCTGTCGCGCTCCATGGTGATGGGTTTGCCAAAGATTTCGCCAGCCAACTTCACCTCCTTGGCATCAGGGGCCTTCATACGGAAGATCACGCTGTCGTACTTATATTCCGGTGAAAGGATGGGACGCGGGAAGAGACGGGCCATCACACCTGCGGTAAACTGCGGCTCCTGACCAGTAGCCTTAGGGGCTGGCTGACCGTTCTTCATCGCCTCCTCAGCGGCCTCCGGCCTGAAAAGCAGAGGCAGGGTCTTCGAGAGGAAGTATTTCGCGTTCATCCATGTGTGGCCGAACTTGTCGTGGGTGTACTCCTTCACGCTACGGATGCCTTTCTTGTCGAGGAACTCCATATAGTCGCGGGCGTTGCCGAAGAGGAAATCGTCGGTACCCACACCCAGCCAGAACAGGCGGATCTTGCTGTTCGTCTCCTGGGCGTTGTCATAGACATGGGGCAGGGTCGTGGAGGTGAACGAACTGTAACTGCACAGATAGGCGAACTTGTCGAGATTGGTCAGACCATTGGCCAGAGCCTGATTGCCTCCTCGTGAGAATCCTCCGATGGCGCGATGGTCGGCATCGTTGATCGTGCGGTAGTGCTGCTCGATATAGGGCATCAGGTCGTTGGTGAGGTCGAGGCTGAAGATGTCCTTGCCGAACATGGTCTGCGGTACACCAGCACTGGCGGGAGGTGCGGGCAGCAACTTATAGGGATTGCCGTAGGGCAGCACCACGATCATCTCCTCTGCCTTCCCCTCTGCCAGGAGGTTGTCGAGGATATAGTTCACGCGGCCTACCTTATAATATACCTCTTCTGTATCCGTCGTTCCGCTGATGCAGTAGAACACGGGGTATTTCTTATCCTTGTTCTCCTTGTACTTTGGGGGCAGATAGACGATGGCCTGATTGGTGGCACCCAGGTTCTTCGAGTAGTAATGGATATATTCTATCTGTCCGTGGGGCACGTTCTTGATGTCGTGCGCCAGACTGCCCTTGCTGGCAGGAATCTCCAACAGGCTGTTCTTGAAACCCTCGTTGGGGAAGTACAGGGGATTCTCGGGGTCCATCACGCTCACACCGTCGACGATGAAGCAGTAGGGGTACATGTCAGGAGCGGCAGGACCCAGGGTGACGGTCCACAGTCCCGTCTGGGCGTCGCGCTGCATGGCGTTGCGCCCTGCGAACTGCACATCGACCAGCACCTCCTTGGCCTGGTCGTTCTTGTACTGGAATGTCACGGTGCCGTCAGCGTTGCAGATGGTCTGCGCCATACTGGACGTGGGACACAAACAACAAATCATCACTAATAAACTCGTCAATAGTCTTTTCATAAGTCTTATGTTTTTAATGTTTCTACTTTTTCACCTTCAAATGTCCGTCGATGATGTAGACGCCTTTCTGCAGCGGATTCCGGACCTTGCGTCCCTGCAAGTCGTAGACACTCTTTCCACTTTCCTCTTTCCTCATTCTGCTAATCCCAGTCCCGTCGCCTGCATGGGGATAGTCCACCAGATAATAGGCCGCATACCAGTCCATGCAGGCCTTGCCACAGGCTTCCTCCTCGCCGTCGAAAGCAGGTACCACGGAACCATCTGCCAGAAGTCGGTCTTCATCTATCAGGCAACCTGTACCTGATAGTGTCATGGAGATATTCCCGAAGTGGTCGAGCATGGCCTTGTAGCACGCCCCCCATTTAGAGGTGGATCCCGTTGACCATGTCCCGTAGTTAGGCTCTACCCACTCGCCATGTTCGTTATAGTGGCCGGCTCCAGGCTTCTTCGGGCTCCAGTCCACCTCAGTGATGATGACAGGGGCGAAGTCTACGACGGGTACGGAATTATGGAACTCTTTAATCTTGTCGTTCTGGCTCTTCTCTATATTCTTGTCGCGATCCACCTTCTCGTCGCTGCAACCATACCAGCCCGTATAGTCATGAACAGCATATCCAATGTTGTCGCCCTCGATGGGATGAGTCTTATAGTTCTTATAGTTCGACTGCCAGCCTGTACCTGGTGCCCAGACGACACCCGTGAAACCATTCTCGCGGATTTTGTCGACGATGGGCTGGAAGTAGTCGTGCAGGGCCTCTGGCTTATCCTGTCCTAGAGCATTGTTCAGACGAACGGGCTCGTTGGCTAGTTCGATGCTGACCTGTCCTGCATGTTCCTTCACAAAGTCCTGCTGCGAGAAGATATCCCAAACGGTCATCAGGTACTGTTGATAATAGTCACCCACTTTCAGGTTGCCTGGGCAGACACCTGGCGGCCGCACCACGACATACATGCCGTGGTTCATCGCCTTCTCTGCGAGTTTCAGGTAAAGCGTTTCCAAGAAATGCGACAGGCGCTCAGGGTTGAACTTCCTGATATCCGCCTCGCCTCCGGCATCAGCAGCCTGACCCTCAGAGCCGTCATAGACATAACTGTCGCGGGGATCGTTCGTCCAGGCTGGGTCAAGGTGCAGACGGAACACGTTACACTTCGCCTGCTCCAGACCCGTGAAGATTGTCTCAAAATATTCAAGGCATCTTTTTGCTCCGGCATTGTCGTAGTTGGTATTGTTAATCCATGGTGCACCCCACCGCCAGCCGTTGAAATACATGTTCGGTGTGTCCATCACGCCATGGAGCACCACATGGTTGCCGAATTGGTCAACGAGCCAGCGCCCTTCCACGTGAATCGGAGGCAGAGGCTTCACCCCCTGGGCCACACACAGGGTCGTAAGTCCGGATAGAACACCAAAAATAAATAATAGTCTCTTCATGAACACTACTTTTTTGGGTACAAAGTTACGAATAATTCTGCATAGTTGTTCCTTTGCAGCCTTATCATTTTATAACAGATACTTTACGAAATGTTACATTCATGACCTCAAACAGCAAATTCGTTTGGAGAATTGTAAGGAAAAAGTTATATTTGCAGTTCAAAAACTTAAATTCTTTTTAGATAACTTCATTATATGATGAAAAGGAACTTAATTTCATTACTCTTGGGTGTGCCACTTCTTATGTCGGCACAGAACCCTGTCATCCGTGACCAATTCACGGCTGACCCCACTGCACGTGTGTTTAATAATAAGGTGTACCTCTATCCTTCGCACGACATCAAGCCTCCCGTCGGACAACGGCAGGACTGGTTCTGCATGGAGGACTACCATGTGTTCTCATCCGAGAATCTCACCGATTGGACAGACCACGGTGTGATTGTCACCCAGAACAAAGTACCCTGGGTGCGTCCCGACTCCTATTCGATGTGGGCACCCGACTGCATCGAGCGCAACGGCAAGTACTATTTCTACTTCCCCTCCGCTCCCAAAGGAGCCATGCGCGGCTTTGGTGTCGGCGTGGCTATCGCAGACAGACCTGAGGGGCCGTTCATCCCTGAGCCAGAGCCTATCAAAGGCATTAACGGCATCGACCCCTGTGTGCTTCAGGCATCTGACGGCAACGCCTACATCTTCTGGGGTGCAGGACGCTGTGCCAAACTCAAGCCCAACATGAAGGAACTGGCCGACGACACTCCAAAGGAGAAAGTAAAGTGGGGTGAGCGAGAGTTCGAGATGATGGGTGTGAACTGTCTGAAGGACCTGCCCAATCGTCAGGCTGAAGGACCGTTTGCCTTCGAGTATAACGGCAACTACTACCTCACCTATCCATACGTCCGTGAAAATACCGAAGTCCTTGGCTATGCCATGAGTAAGAACCCAATGGGCCCCTACGAGTACAAGGGCCTGATCATGGCCGAGCACGACAACGGCTGCTGGACCAACCACCACAGCATCGTCAACTACAAAGGTCAGTGGTATCTGTTCTATCACCGCAACTGGTTCTCGCCCAGCGACGACAAGCGCCGTTCTGTCTGTATCGAGAAACTCTATTTCAATCCCGACGGCACCATCCAGGAGGTGAAGCCCACCCTGCGCGGCGTAGGTATCAACCAGGCTACCGAGAAGATTGAGATCGACCGTTACAGCAGCGCCAGCGAGGGTGTGACTTATGCGCTCATCGATACCGTCAACACCTTCCGCAGTTATCAGGCCACGATTCCCGCTAAAGGCTGGCTGAAGTATAATGACGTCGATTTCAGCAGCCTCACTGATGGCTATCTGGTGATTTCCTCCAAGGCCGCCGAGAACACCTCGTTCTCTATCCGTGAGAAGAGTGCTACCGGTAAGGTCATTGCCAAGATTGATATGACCGTGAAGCCCGAGTCTCCTGCCGGCGCTCCTGCGATGTTCCGTCGTGACTTCAGCAACCAGTGGCTCACGAATACCGCCGCGCTGGCATTTACGCCGAAGGGTGTGACAGACCTGGTGATCACAGTTGAGGGCGATGCACCTGTCAGCGTAGACTGGATACAGTTCAAGAACCGTCCCAAGTACTTCACACCAGTGGCTGCCAATGCCCAGCCCGCACAGCCTGATGCCGACGGCTTCATCCGTCGCTGGCTCATCCTCGAGCCCCTCGACAAGCCCAACAGCGGCAACACCGTCTTCACAGACAGTTATCTGCGCGAGAACTTCGCTACAGAATATTTCAAAGGTCAGCAGACCATCGTGCCGAAGGACGGACAGAAGGTGAAGGCTGTGTACAAGAAGACAGAGGTGGCTCCCGGCTTCGGTCGTGGCATGCAGCAGGCCCCCGCTGAGCCAAAGGTCACCACCGTGAAGCAGACACTCACCTGGCACGCCCTCGACAGCGAGAACTACAACGTGAAACTCTTCCGCTTCGCAGAGAAGTGGGGTCAGCAGGTCTATGGCGTCCTCTTCTGGACCGTCACCATCATCGACTGCGACGAGGATATCGAGAACGTCCGTCTGGCCGTAGGTTCCAACTCCGCCTCGATGTGGTGGCTCAACGGCGAGGAGGCTCTTCTGCTCTCTGGCGACCGCCGTATGGTGAAGGACGATGCCATGTCGCCTCGCCTCACCCTCAAGAAGGGACGTAACATCCTGCGCGGTGCCGTCATCAACGGCCCGGGCATGAGCGACTTCTGTGTCCGCTTCCTCGACGAGAAAGGTAACCCTGTTAAGAACTATTCAATCAAAGCACAATAAGCATTATGAAAAGACTACATAGTATTCTGGCGGCATTGACATTGGCTACAGCCGCCAACGCGCAGATTGGCGCACCCTATATCCATGATCCCTCGACACTCGCTGAGTGCGAAGGCAAATACTATACATTCGGCACTGGCGGCGGAGGACTGATCTCCGAGGACGGCTGGAGTTGGAACAGCGGTGCTGACCGTCCAGGCGGTGGCGCTGCCCCCGACGTGCTGAAGATCGGCGATCGTTACCTCTGTATCTATGGTGCCACAGGTGGTGGTCTTGGAGGTGGTCACGCAGGCCGTATCCTCACCATGTGGAACAAGACCCTCGACCCGAAGTCGCCCTATTTCAAGTGGTCTGAGGCCGTCGAAGTATGCTACTCCGACGGTATGGAGGATCAGGACGCCATCGACCCGGGCCTGCTGCTCGATCCCACGACAGGCCGTCTGTGGGTATCCTACGGTACCTACTTCGGCACCATCCGTCTCATCGAACTCGATCCGAAGACGGGCTTCCGCGTGAAGGGAAACAAGGAGAAGGATATCGCCATCGACTGTGAGGCCTCCGACCTCATGTATCGCGACGGCTGGTACTATCTGCTGGGCACCCACGGCACCTGCTGCGACGGCGTCAACTCTACCTATAACATCGTCGTGGGACGTTCCAAGAGCGTCGAAGGTCCCTACCTCGACAACGTAGGCCGCGACATGTTCCATGGTGGCGGCAAGATGGTCATCTCTGCCGAGAAGCGTGCCTGCGGTGCCGGACACTTCGGACGTTTCATCGTCGACGAGGGCGTCGAGGTGATGTCGTTCCACTGGGAGGCCGACTTCGAACTCAGTGGCCGCTCCACCCTCGCCATCCGTCCGCTGGTATGGAAGAACGGCTGGCCCGTGGCTGGCGACAACTTCAAGGGTGGCAACTTCTCTATTGAGTCTGAGCGTCGCGGCTATGCCCTCGAACTCGCAGTCGACTTCGTCCGCATGCAGCAGCAGCGTCAGGGCTGGTTCAACCGCAACCAGATGCAGGAGCCTGCCAAGCCCATCGCCAACCAGACACTGGAAGAGGTGAAGGCCGGTTGGCCGGAGGGTGACATCCCCGCCCGTATCGGCGACTACATGTATCGTCCCCACCAGCGCTGGACCGTCACCCCTGTCAACGAGGCTGGAGGCTATCTGAGCAATCCTTACTTCAAGATCACCATCGAGGGTACGGACCGCGCTCTCGCTGCCACCGCTGCCTGCGAGGTGACCACCGTTCCCGCCTATACAGGGGCCGATGAGCAACTCTGGCGCATCGAGCAACTCACGGATGGCACCTACCGCATCATGCCAAAGGCCATCCCAGGCATGGAGGGGATCAACACCAAGTACTGCCTCTACTCCGCAGGCGACTCCACGCCGACACTCGCTGTCTATGACTTCAACAGCGACAACTCGAAGTGGAACTTCTGCAACCGCTAAATACAAGAAAGAGGATGTGTCATCACATCCTCTTTTTTTTTCTACCGAACGGGAACAGTCCGTCCTTGTCACCAAAGGCCACAGAAATGTTATTTATGTTTCCTTTTATAGACGCCCAATTCCACTTTGTACTTTCCGACAGTCTCTTCAGGCTCGATGTTTGACGGACCAGGCTTTTTCACCTTGACAGGAGGGAAGACATACACCCATTTAAAGACGGATACAGGCTTTTTACGATTGGACATGCCACCATAGATATTGTCTTTGGTGAGCGGGATACCTACATTTTGAATGTCTTTGACCATGTTGTTATAGAATTGGTCAGCCTCATTTTTCGAACTGAAAAAAAAGTTATACCAAGTCCTGTCACCATACCAACTATAGAAACAAAGGCCGATGGCAACACCACGATAAGTGAAATCATAGGCTCCGCCGGCATGAAGGCCTGGAGAACCGTTAATGGCTTCGCAGGTACCAAAAGTGTTTTCAACGACCTGCCAGGCCAATTCTCTGGTAGTCATGGGATCGCTGATACACGAGAATGGGAAATAGAGCAAGTCGTGGATGGTGCGCTCCCTAATCTCGATGGGCGTAGGAACAGAAGGTGCTTTCAGAGTACCTACCCTATTCTGTGCAACAGACGAAACGGGCAACCAAAGCAAGACTATTAAAAATAATTTACTAATATTCATTCCTATAATCAATTAAAGTAATAACCATTCTACTAAAACGCACAACAACTCCCCCATGAGTTCTTCTTTGTTTTTAAGTATCTAGTTTGCAAAGGTAATCAAAAAGTTTCTATTCCGCAAATAAAATGATGTTTTATTTCTGAAGAACAAAAACACAGAGGAACGGGCAGTTAAGGGAGTAAAAGATGCCTGATAAAGGAGTAAGGAATAGGGAGTTATCTATATAAAGTCCTATCCTTTATAAGGTTAGGAGGCATCGGCAACTGAGTAAACAGGCAGGGTTTACGGAGTAAAGTGGCAGGGGGTAATGGCATACAAAAATTCTTGTGTCACGCTGGTAGCAAGCGAGCATAAGCCGTTGTTCAGAACACCCCTTTCCCCTCCTCGCTCGAGCTTTGCTCGCTTGCTAAAGAAGGGGCGCAAGAACTCAGGAGGGGAGAGGTTACTCTAAGGGCAGAAAATCAGTGAGATCTGAGAGAAAGTGTGAAACCCCTGACTCAGATAGCATGAGCCAGGGGCGTAAGATTCTGATTACTCACGCTTATCTCGGTCCAGGACCTCCGAAGGGGAAGCCCTGAGGCTGGGGCGCTTTCTCCGGCTCGCCTAAGAACGAAGCCTCAGCATTCTTCTCGTCGAGTCTGAACACCATGAACTTGGGGCTCTGCTCGGTGCAGGGAGCCCAGGCACCGCCCTTCGGACCGTTGGGGTCGCTGTACTTGGCGAAGTTGGTCCAGGCCGTCAGCATCTTCTCAGAGAGATCCCAGTCGCCCTTGGTCCACGGACGCCAGCAATGCTTCAGCGACTTGAACACGAACCAGAGGTCGGACGAGTGGAAGGCGCCCTTCAGACGCTGCGTCACCTCGGGATGACTGCCGTCGTCAGGCAGCGGACGGGCGAACTGATAGGCCCAGGCCTTGCCGCCCTTCTGCTGGCGCACCTTGCAGAACTCAGCGATGTTCGGGGCCATGTTGCCCATATCGTTGAGGGTGAAGCCTATCATATAAGGTACATCGGCGAGCGTGCCCCCGCGGGTGGCATCGTCGAAACTCTTCTCGCTGACGTAGCCGTCGATCATCGGCATGAAGGGCAGGCCGCGACGCATAAACGGCATGCCACCATCCTGCTGCGGTTCGTTGATCTGATAGTAGAGGGTGTTGAGGGCGAAGACGGTCTCGGTGCTGGCCTGCCGCATCTTCTGAAGGTCGGTGAGTCCTGCCCAGTCGAACACCTTCTTGGCGTTGGTCTCGGCATCGGCGAAGGATCCGCCGCTGTAACGGGCACCCAAGGGGTTGCCGTTGGCATCAGGGATGGAAAGTCCCTGGGCGCTCATGATGACGGCCTTGTGGAACAGGCCAAGGGCCAGCGGACTCTCGCAGAGCGTACGCACGCTGCCGCCACCGGCACTCTGTCCGAAGATGGTCACATTGTCGGGATCGCCACCAAACTGGGCGATGTTCTTCTTAATCCATTTCAGGGCCTCTATCTGGTCGAGGATGCCATAGTTGCCTGACACATGATGCGGGCTTTCCGCTGTCAGGGCTGGGTGTACGAGAAATCCGAACACGCCGAGGCGGTAGTTGATGCTGACGAGCACCACATCCTTGGCACCCCACTCCTGACCATCGAACTCGGGCTCCGATCCGAAGCCTTCGCGATAGCCGCCGCCATGAATCCAAAGGGCCACAGGCAGTTTCTTGCCTACCTGTCCAGGAGCCTTGGTCCACACGTTCAGATACAGGCAGTCCTCACTGAAGGCAGCCTCCTTGCCATAGCCCCACTCGGTGTAATAGCCGCCAGTATACTGGATGGCCTGATAACTCGGACGTCCGAAAGTGTCGCAGATCTTCACGCCCTTCCAAGGTACGATGGGCTGTGGCTCCTTCCAACGGTTCTCCCTGATGGGAGGGGCTGCATAGGGAATGCCGCGATAGACAAACACGTCAGGATGATCGTCGGCCAATACGCCTTGCACCTGACCACCTTCGATTGTTAACACTGGGTTTTCTGCTGCGCTGGCAGAGACTGCTGCGAAAAGCAGAAGGGGTAATAATAGTCTTTTCTTCATAAGTTATAATTAGTTAAAATGAATGGTTTCTGGTTAAAAGATCCGGACTTTCACAAGCCCGGATCCCACCAAAACAATGTAAAGTTCTAAAATTGCCCATGAGCAATGGACAATGGTAGAAGGCTGTCGGATGGTGAGTCCGGCAGCCTTGATTGTTTACTTGTTACCCAGACCGTCGGCAAAGCCGGCATAGGTGTGCTTGCGGTAGTAGTTCACATCCCACAGGCCAACGGGCTCTCCGCCGCGCCAGCCGCTTGATGCGGGAGCGTCAGTAGCACACCACTGACAGATACCCCACTGCTGTGCCTGAGGAATAGTGGTCAGATACTGCTTGATGACCCAGGTGTAGAGTTCAGCCATCTGCTTGTGCTGTTCTTCTGTCATGTCTGCGGTCTTCACAGCCTTACCGTCAGTACCGACATAACCCATGTCGAGTTCGGAGATACGGACGAGTTTACCTGTGGCAGCCATGAGTTTGAACGACTCGGCGATGGCATTCTTCTTGCTCTCCTGAGTTTTAGGATCAGCATAGCAGGAGATGTGCATCTGTGAGCCGATACCGTCGATCTTCGTCGTGCCGTCAGACTCCCAGATCTTGATCCACTCGATGAGACTCTTCAGTTTCTTGTTCTGATCCCAGTCGCTCTCGAGGTTATAGTCGTTGACGAACAGTTTCAGGTCGTTGCCACCATACTGACGGGCGAGGCGTACGGCTGTGCGTACATAGTCCTCGTCGCCGAGATAGTTCTGCCAGAAGAAATCGTTCTTGTTGTCCGACTCATGCTGCAGGTCATAGATGCCGTCACCGTCGCTGTCAGCACCCGAGACGGCCTCGTTGACCACATCCCAAGCCTTGACGAGTACAGTGCCGTCGTCGCTCTTACAAGCCTCCATCATGCCTGCAATCCACTTCTCCATCGCCTTGGTCAGTTCCTCCTTCTTCTCCTCTGGCGTGAGCGGGATCTTGCCCTCAGGAGCCTCTATGATGGTCTTCTCGATATAACTGTCGACGATGCGCGAGGGCACCAGGTCGCCACGATCCTCTTTCGAGACGAAACTAGCCGTGCCGTTGGGATCCTCACAGTCGCCGTTCTTGACCATCTCGACACCGTTCACCTTGAAACTGATGTCGTCAAAATAATAGGTGTTGGCTGTGGCATCGTCGTTCAGGTTGAAGGCGATACTCCATCCACCCTCCTGCTCGGCGACGACATCGCCGCTGGCTTTATACTCCGTCCACTGTGTGGTGAAAGGCACAGTACCCAGACCAGCCCAGTGGATGTAGGCAGAAGGCTCCTTGTGGGTCTGGGTGCCGATACTGGCATCGTGGTCAGCACGTACGTTCATCGTCACGCTCCAGGTGTCACCAGCATGCATGGCGGACTCTTCGGGGATGACGATCCAGAACTGACTGTCCCAAGGATTCTCGGCCATGTCGGCAGTGACCACCTGTATGCAGTTGCGCTTGACTGTCGTCTCGACGACACGCTGACTGCCGCCTCCCGTAGACACTTCCTTCTTGACGATGATCTTGTCGACGATGGTGGAAGGATCAGTAGAGCCACGGCGCTCCTTGGTACGGAAACTGGTGGTATTGCCCAAATCCTTACAGTCGCCGTTGACCACCATCTCCACGCCATTGAGTTTATAACTGATGTCAGTGAAGTAGTAGGTATTGGCCTCGGCAAAGTCGTTCAGGTTGAAGGCGATAGACCAGCCACCGTCAGAAGCGGCTTCGACGGAGCCCTTAGCCTTATACTCTGTCCACTCTGTGGTGAAATTGACGGTTCCGATGGCTGCCCAGTGGATGTATCCGCCTGGCTCCTTGTGCGTCTGAGTGCCTGCAGAGCAAGCCTTCTCTGCGCGTACCTTCATCGATACCTCCCAAGCATCGCCAGTGTGCATCGGGGTATCCTCGGGGATGAGGATCCAGAACTGGGTATCCCAGGCGGCCTCTTCTATGTCGCCGGAAGAGACGACGATACAGTTCACCTTCTCTTCTTCCTCGACAATCTTCGTTCCGCCAGGTACATAGTCGGGATCGTCCTTGTCTGCGAGCAGCGAGTTGAGCCACTTCGAGGGCTGCTGGGCGTGCCAGGCCAAGGTATGACCATAGACATTCATACCAGCATCAGCGGCAGTCTTGACATATTCCTCGACGGTGGCGAAGTTCATGCTGCCGTCGTCACCCACGCAAGAGCCCATCTTCATGGCATTGCCTGCCACGGTCTCGTTGAAGTTCGTGTTGGTCACCACAAACGACACGCCCTGCTTGGCGTAGTCGGCAGCGTCGGTACCCACTCCCAGGTGGAAGTCGGGATTGCCCACATATTCCTTCAAGGCTTTGTAGTCGTTCAAATAGGCATATTCTGCGGAACTGCCAGGACGCACAGTCTCGAAGTTTCTGTCGAACTCATCTGCACACGAAGCCATGAGCATGGCTCCGAGTGCTAAAATGATATATTGCTTTTTCATTGTCATTACGTTTTAAGCATTACTGTTTATAGACTGGTGAAAACTCTTGAACATTTACGCCACTACGCTGCCAGACCATCCTCTCATGAGTGGAGAATTTGTGTGGAAGGTTATGAATATCCTCACCAAAGTCAAGAGAATAGTCTAGTTCCATACCATCTCGGTCTTTGTCACCCCAAGCCTTCTTCTCGGAATTGTCTCCCCAAGAGCCGTTACCTGTTGCAGTCGCACCCTCTGTCAGAGAAGAGATAGAACATCTTTCGCTGCCATCGAAGACCAGATGAAGATCAGCTGTGAGAATAGTATCCTTTTCTACTTCTTCCCATTGATTCTTTGTTTTATTCCATTCTTTCTTCCACCACTTGCTCTGGTAAGAAACGGTGTAAGCGCAGCTATTCAGAGACTTAGACCTGATCTCTTTGGGCTGGGCATGCTCTATGTCAGCAGTAGAGGTTGTGCCGTGGGTAAGCCAGAAACCAGAGTACTTGTTCTGGAACTTCACGCAGTAGAGCACATAGTCCATGGGCTTGACGTCCCAGACGGAAGCATCGGTGCGCGAGCCCGACTGTCCCTCGATGAACGAACCGGTGAGGATCTTGCCGAAGCCGGTCTGGCTGGTGATGACTAGCGGAATGACGTAGGTAGTCGTTACGGCCTCGGGATCGGCGAAGAAGGCATCGGTGAGCTGCACCTCTGTCGTGCCGTTCATCGTGCCGTTGAAGTTCATCGTCGTAGTCGAGAGATGATAGTAACTGCTCGGCATGGCCTTCACAGGGGTGATACCATCCTCGAAATAGAGGTTGTCGCAGAGCGACTCGTCGACAGCCACCGTCACACTGCCATTGGAACCTCCGTAGCCTGAAGGCAGACCGCCGAAGGTGGCCTTGATCTGGCACTTGTGGTTCCAGTCGTACTGTGTCACGTCGTATTCATCATCACCTAATACGATGGTGCGTACAGGGTACTGATAGGGGAAATAGACCGTCGAGCCTCCCTCATATCCAGGGAACTCCTTGTCGCCGCTCTTGCAGGACCAGAGGCTGCAAACGAGTCCGATTCCACAGATGAATGTTAATATATTACGTTTCATATCGTCTTTACTTTTTAGTTTTACATTGTTTCTTGATTACCAACCTTCATTCTGGCTGAGGTTGCTCCACTTTCTGACTTCGGTATAAGGGATAGGACCGTAGTACATATAGTTCTGGAAACTACGTCCCTCCACGTCGATGGGGTTGAAGATCAGGGCACCATCGGCACCTGTGGTGATCTGCATACCCTTGGCTGTCTGGTTCAGGTCTGCCTGCCAGCGGCGGAGATCCCAGAAGCGGTGGTTCTCGAAGCAGAGTTCCAGACGGCGCTCGTTGCGGATGAGTTCGCGCATCTTCTCCTTGCTCTGGGCGCACTCCTCGAGGTAGGGGTCGTTGCTGCCACCTACACCAGCACGCTGGCGGATGGCCTTGATGACATCATAGGCGGAGAAGTTGGCACCGCCGACATTGGCCTTCGGACCCTGTGCCTCGTTAGCAGCCTCGGCATAGTCGAGGAAGATCTCGGTGTAGCGGATGCGGGCACCGAAGTGGCGCTTGTTGGCAGCGGGGTTCAGGTTCACGTCGCTGCGGAGCAGTTTGCGCAGATAGTAACCAGTGACGGTGGACTGTCCAGACTCGTGGTTGATGCCGTCGAGGTTGGCAGGGTCGTCGTCAGTGGTGTTGATGACGTTGTTCTTGGCACCAATGGTGGCACCGTTGACAACGATATACTCCTGCAGGCGGGGGTCACGGTTCTCGTAGGGATTCTTGGGATCGTAGCCCGAGTTGCTGTCAGAGATAGGATAGCCGTTAGCCATGGGGAAAGCGTCGACAAGGTTCTGTGTGGGGTTCACACGGCCCTTACCCTTCAGCGAGGGAGGATAGTTGTCGTCCTCGAAACTGTGGGTGTCTTGCACCACGCCGCGCCAGCAGATCTCTGCTGGGTCGGGATCGTCGAAGCCAAAACTCTCAATCATTGTCTTGTCGTTGAACCAGCGCCAGCCGTCTGGATCCATACCCTCTATGCCACCGACATTCCTCAGCGAGGCAGCAGCGAACTGGGCTGCCTGCTCATAAGTCATGGCGCCAGCAGAGGCGTAGGCAGGAGAGGCGGCAAAGAGAGCCACCTGAGCCTTGATGGCTGCAATCATGCGGGCGTCGATCTTACCACGCTGCAGGTTGCCGAAGGCACGGTTGTAGTCTCCGTCAGTACCACCGATCTGGACGTACTTGGCAGGCACATTGCCCGCACTGACGTCGCCGTACTCCTGAGGCAGATACTTCAGGGCCTCGTCGAAGTCGGACATGATCTGGTCAATACACTCCTTGAACGTGTTACGGGGCAGGTCGAAGTCTGAAGCACCATCCTCAGAGGCCAGGTGAATGGGCACACCCATCAACTGTCCGCCAACCATACCGCAGTGGGCACGGAGGAGGTAGAAGAAGTGGAGACCACGAAGGGCATAGGCATTACCTTTGTAGTTATCCTTGTGCATCTCGTTAAGGGCTTCAGAAGAGTAGTCCCAACGTACCTGGTCTGCATTCTCCAGGAAAAGGTTCAGATACTGGATGGCATGGTAGCGGGTCTCCCACTGGTTGATGGGATTGTTCTGCGACGTCCAGATGCCCTGGGCTGCCATCTTCTTGTAGTTGTTGTTGATGTCGTTAGAGACGGCATTGTCAGTAGCCACATCCGTCATGTTGGCAGGATTCTCCTCGTAGGGCAGCACCAGATTAGCGTTGTCCATGATGCCACGGGCAAACTGCGGGTCTGTATACATCTGCGAGATATCCTGGTTGTTCTCAATGGCGGGCTCAAAGAGGTCGTCGCAGGCCGTGAGTGCCACTGTCGCTATACTGAATAGAATAATATTCTTAAGTTTCATATCTATAATCCTTTTAGAAGTTAGAACGTTACTTTTGCACCAATGTTGTAGAAACGTGACTGAGGTGCATCGCCTACATTCATTTCCAGAATCTTACGCTCCTTGGCCAGTGTCAGCAGGCTGTTGCCGCTGAGGTAGACAGACAGGGCCTTGACGATACCGTTGCCGATGATGGTCTTCGGGAAGTCGTAGGTCAACTGAACCTTGGCAAGGTCGAAGCGCGAGGTAGAGTAGATCCAGAAGTCAGAGTTAGTGTTGTTGTTGGCACCGCTCTGAGTGGTCAGACGGGGATAAGTGGCGGTAGCAGCAGTCTCTGGTGTCCAGCGGTCGCGGACAGCGGCAGAGTACTTGTTCTCACCAGAGATCCACCAGTAACTGTTGCTCTTGAAGGCATGGCCGCCAAAGCCGCCGACACCGAGCATGAACAGCGTGAAGTTCTTATACTTGAAGGTGAGGTTCACACCCAAGGTCATCGGGGCGCCATACCAGCCGCCCTTGCCCAGGTCTACCTGGTCCTTTCCGTCGACGATACCGTCACCATTCTGATCCTTGTATTTCAGGTCACCAGGCTTGATAGTACCACCCAATGCAGGCTGGGGGAGCGAAGCGAGCAGTTTGCCGTCCTCACCGAAGTCTGACTGCTGGTAGAAGCCGAGACACTCATACCCCCACAGGGCGTCGAGGGCCTTGTCCTGACGATACTGATAGGCATCGGCATAGCCGTCGTCATCGCGCTGAGTGGCCTTCGTGGTGTAGTAGGTCATGTTGACACCACCCTCGAAGCCGAAGTCACCGAAGTTCTTCTTATACTTGACGGCGAGGTCGAAGCCTGAACGCTGGTCCTTATTGTAGTTCAGGTATGGCAGGAACGATGACTCGGGGTAGTACACCTTGAAATAGTTCGGCAACTGGTTGGTAGCGGTGATGATGCCACCGTCCATCACGCTGCGGAAGAAAGAGGCGTCGACACTCAGGCTACGCTCCAGCAGTTCGGCGTGGATCGAGGCAGAGATCTCGTTGCGCTTGATGAAGGCAAGGTCGTCATTGCCACCTCGACGGGACTGTACGAGGGAGAAGCCTGTCAGACCGTTCCAGTCGAACCAACCACCACTCTGGTAGGTACCGAGGTACATGTAGTAGTTCTCGATGTCGAGGTCAGTCTTCAGGCTGCTGTAACTGGCGCTGATGGTCAAGTTGTCGAAGATGCCGCCCTGCATGAAGTTCTCCTTGGCGATGTTCCAGCCGAGGGTGAATGAGGGAGAAACGGCCGAGCGGTGACCTTCTGCGAGTTTGGCTGTCCAGGGCATAGCCAGAGCAGCGTCGAGATAGTACTTATGAGCGTAGTTGTACGATACCATGGCGCCAAGGTTGGCGTTGCTGATACGGTGGTACTGTCCTGACTTCGTGGTCTGGTAGCCATTGGCCACGATCATGGCGCTCACATTGTGGAGATCGGCAAACGTACGGTTGTAGTCGAAGTGGGCATTGAAGGTGATGGTCTGGTTGTCTGAAGAGCCACCAAGGTTCTGCTTACCAGACTTCTTGTCTGATGTCTCGTGGTTGTTCAGGTTCAGGATGAGATCGGGACCGTTGTAGTTACTCCACGAGGGCTCGAGGGTCATATAGTCGTTGTTGTACGACAGGTTGTAACTAGTCTGATAGTCCACAGCCATGAGGGCATGGAAACTCAGGCCCTTCAGTACGGAGCGGAGGTCGATATTCAGACCCGCATCAAACTGGAACTGGCGGCTCACCCACGTGTTCTTACCTGCTGCATAGTAGTCGGCGAAGATGTTCGTCCAGTCAGAACTGGTGCTACCGCCTGCAAGGAAATACTTTCCATCGATGATATTGGCAGACGAAGCAATGGCATTCTTGGGCTGTACAGCATTAGGATCGATATAGGAAATGGGAATCAGCGGAGCCACACGGTTCGGACGCCAGCGGGCAGCCATGTCCCAATAGTCGAGTGTGACCGTCTGACCATTCTGCTGCTCCGTCTGCTTGGAGACGGCAGAACGTGCGTTGTAGAACGTTGCATTGGCATTGATGTAGGCACCAATGTACTCGTTGATGCGCACGTCTACGTTACCACGGGCATTGAAGCGGTCGGTAAAGTTGTTCTTGGCCTCGCCGAAGTCGACGAAGTCACCAAAGCGATAGTAACTCACGTTGCTGTAGAACTTGGCGCGGTCGTTACCACCTTCAATCTCCACGCTGGCATCCGTACGGTTGTAAGCCTTCGTGACATAGTCTGAACTGTAGAAGTCCACATCCGGATAGCGGTACAGGTTCTGACGGCTGCTGAAGTTGTAGATCTGCTCTGGAGAATAGAGGGGTGACAGTCCATCGTTCACACGGGCCTCGTTGTAGAGGGTCATGTACTCGGCCGAACTCAGGTACTCAGGATAGGCCTTGGCCACATGCCAGCCTGTGTTGGCACGTACCTCCACCTTCAGACCGTTGTTCACGCGGCCTCGCTTCGTGGTGATCATGATCACGCCCTTGGCAGCGCGGCTGCCATAGAGCACCACTGCCTGGGCTCCCTTCAGGAAGGTGACTTCCTCAATCTCGGAAGGCAGTACGTTGTTGGCGTCACGGGGTACACCGTCGATAAGTACGAGTACCGGATCGGTGACGCTCGACTCAGTGAAGCCCCACATCGAGGCACCGTTGAATCCAGCCACGTAGCCCTGCATGTTGTCAAGACTATACGTGTTGTAGTTCTTGTCCATCAGATCTCTGTAGTTCAGACTGGAGACACCACCCATGATGTCTTCCTTGGCCACCTTGCGGAAAGCCACTTGCACCTGGGCAGAGTCAGCAGCATCTATCTGTGCTTCGACAGGCATTGCTGTCGTCAGAGCCAGGAGAACTGACAGTATGATATTTTTATTCTTTTTCATATCTTATTATGTTCTTATGTTCTTATGTCTAAAAAAACATGTTCTTGTTCCTCTGTCGAAAAACCATGTCCTTCTGTCTACCATCCTGGATTCTGCGGGAACTCAGAATAGAGGTAAACCTCTTTCTCCTTAAACGGCAGCAGATAGTGCTTTGTACCGAACTTGCGCTCCAAGATGACGGTCTCGCTCCATCCGGTCACCTCAGCATCACGAGGATCCTGCTTGGCGTAGTCGAAGTTGCCTACGCGCTTGAACTCCTGACGGGTCTTGATGTTGAAAGGATACTCAGAGAGGAGCAGCCAGCGCTGCAGATCCTGCCAGCGGAAGCCCTCGAAGGCCAGTTCACAGGCACGCTCACGACGAACCTCGTCGATGAACTTCTTCTGATCAGCCGCGAACTTCGAAGCCACGTGTCCGGCACCTACACGGTCGCGGAGCACGTTGATGGCATCTTCAGCCGTACGGCCACAGTTGGCCTGGAAGCCTGCACCACTCGCGGCAGCACCTGCCTCGGCATAGAGCAGATAGATATCGGCCACACGCATGTAGGGCAGATAGGTCTGAAGGGCACCACCCCAGTTGTACATACCGTCGAACTTGTTGCACTGGTGGGGAACGAGTTTCTGGCAGAAGTAACCTGTGCGGCTGCCGTTGGCGTCACGCTCCGGATTGCCTGTGGGCACCATGTTACCGCCTGTGTACATCTCCAGATACTGGTAGATGGCACTGGGAGAATCGGCACCAGAGGGCTTCGTGTTGAGGAACTGGAAGCCGTCGAACATAATATCGTGATAGAAACGGGGGTCACGGTCCTTGAACGGGTGAGTGGGGTCGAAACCAGACTCTGGGTCGTCCAGGGGCAGACCGTTGGCCATACCGTAGGCATAGTTGATGTAGTTGGCTGTAGGCATGTGGATGATGGCGTCGTGCTCGACGAGGTTGTCTACCTTCGGACCCCACAGTTTTGCGAAGTTCCAGTTACTGCCGTTGATGTCAGGCATCGGACCACGCATGATAGCCTCCACGCTGCCTGGCATCTTCCAACTCTGGCCAGTGGTACGGAAGATGTCGGAGAAGTTGCTCTTCGAACCCTTGGCGGCCACATGGTCGTAGATACCATAACTCGGACGGTTCTTGGCATCGTCAGCAGCATAGTTGTATTCAGCCAGCGAGTAGGGTGTTGCACCGCTCTCGATGTGCTCGATAGCCTCGCCTAAGGCCTCACCGGCTCTCCTGGCCAGTTCGGCATTATACTTATAAGTGTTGCCGTTGGTCGAGGCACCTAACTGGGCACCCAGTTCATTCAACGGGGATGCTGCCCAGAGCAGCACCTTGCCTAAGTAGCCGAGGGCACAAACCTTGGTGATGCGGAGGTCGTTCTTACCCAGTGTCTTCTTACCGATGGTGCTGTTGTCCCAGTTGTCAGGAAGCAGGTCGGCAGCGGCACGGTAGTCAGCAGCGCACCTCTCTGCGCACTCACGGAACGAGAGGCGTGGCAGGGTGAAGGTGCTGTCAGCGGGCAGTGAGTGATCCAGATAGGGGATACCGCCCCACCACTCCATCTGCTGGTGATGCCACCAGGCACGGAAGAAGAGCAACTGACCTTTGATGAAGGCCTTCTCTTCCTTCGTGGCGTCAACGAGTTTGTCCAGGTTCTCCAGACCGAGGTTGGCCTTACGGATACAATACCAGGCGTGGCCGTTCAGTGAGTGAGCGAACTTATCCGTCGAGTTGGGGTCAGAACCAGGACGGTTCAGCCAACTCTGCTGTCCACCCTTGTCACCCTCGTCATACCAGTGACGGTAGTCGCCCAGGTCGAAATGGTGCGTCACGTGTGTATCACCCAGTCCGGCATTCATGATCTCATCTTCACCCCAGTTGAAACTCGTACACCAATAGCACGACTCCTTGTTGGGGATACAGTTGTAGATCTGCTCTACAAATCCCTCGAAGTTGGTGAAGTTCTTGAAGGCAGTCTCAGGATTCACGTCGGAGTCAGGCGACTTGTCCAGATAGTCCGAGCAGGACGTCATCCCAAAAGTCCCTAATAACCCTAAGAACCCTATCACACCTAATTTATATATATATATCTTTTTCATTGTTTCTGTCTTATGTCTAAAAAACATCTTCTTATGATCTTCTGTCTACAGGTTGAACCTCAAGCCGAAGTTGATACGTTTGAACGTCGGATAAGCACCGTTTCCGGCCGTGTGGTTACCACCGAAGTTAGACTCACGGTCGTCAGGCATGCGGGTCCAGAGCCAGAGGTTGTTACCACTGACGAAGACCTTCAGGCTCTTCATGCCGATCTGGCGTACCCAAGGCTGCGTGAAGGTGTAGGCCACCTCGACGTTCTTCAGACGGATATAGGAACCGTCGCAGAGGTACTGTGTACCATGATAGAGTTTGTCGTTGCCAAGTTTTGCGTTGAAGCGCGGGGTCACATATTCGGCATTCTGATGATCCACGCTCCACCAGGTGCCCTGGTCGTAGACGTTGGCGAGCATCACGTCAGAGAAACTGACCATCGTCACATCACGGGTCACGTTCGTCACACCATAGAACTGAGCGAAGCAACTGAAGCCCTTCCACTCAAATCCGATGGTAGCGTTATAGGTGTTCTCGGGGAAGCCAGCGTAGCCGTAAGGCACCTGGTCTGCCACGTTGTCGACAATACCGTCACCGTTGAAGTCGGCGATATAGTAGTCACCAGGCAACTTCATATCGTCGTTGGAGTCGTACTTTGGCGAACCGTAGATATCGTCATAGTTCTGCATCATACCCTTGTCGAGGAAGGTACGCACCTGATCGATAGGATAGCCAGCCTCCTTACGATAGGCGGGATAGAGAGCGGGGTCGTCTTTACGGATCACCTCGTTCTCAGAGTGGGTCATGCTCATGTTGGCCCAGAGGCGCATCTTGTTGGGGAATACCTTGTTGAAGCGCACCTCGATCTCATAACCGTGGGTCTTCACCTCACCGAGGTTGGCTGTAGGAGGCGTCTGTCCGAAGTAGGCAGGCACAGCACGGCCGCTACCGCCCACGAGGATGTCCGTACGCTTGTCGCGGAAGATTTCGATGGCACCAGCCAACAGACCACCGAAGAGTCCGTAGTCGATACCGAAGTTGAACTTCTTCACCGTCTCCCAATGTACGTTGGGGTTACCCACTGTGGCCTCACGGTACCACTTGTAGGGGTTGTCGCCACCGCCCTGTGTCACGTCGAGGGTCGACTGTCCGCCGTAAGCCCACTGCGACATATACAAGAAGCGTTCACCCACGTTGTCGTCACCGATCTCACCGTACGAGGCACGGAGTTTCAGCATGTCGATGATTTTCTTCTCACGCAGGTATTTCATGAATGGCTCCTCACTGATCATCCAGCCGATAGCGCCTGACTTGAAGAAGGCGAAGCGGTTGTCGGAAGAGAACTTCTCAGAACCGTTGTAGGCACCATTGAACTCCAGGAAGTATTTGTTGTCATAGGCGTAAGTGGCACGGAACACCCAGTCCTCACGTACGCTGGGGATCATAGAACCCCAGGCTGTCTCCTGACGGGCAAACACACCCATAGCGGTCACGTCGTGCTTGCCAAAGGTACGGCCCCAGTTCAACTGCACCTGATAGTTCAGGTTACGCGTCACACTCGTCACGCGACCGTTCTGCGTGGACCACGAGTTGTCTGACGGCACGAAGTCGAAACGGTCGTAGAGCTCGTAGGGCTGCTGATAGGTTGTAATACCCGTCTGCGGGTCAATCCACTTGTTCTGTGTACTGTGATAGAGGTCGTTGATACCGCGCTCACCCTCTCTGAAGTTGTTGTCCCAGGAAATCATACCGCGAGCCGCCAGGCCCTTGGTGATGAAGTCCAGTTTCTGCTCTAGCACGAAGTCGGTGTTGATGCGCGTGGTCGTCACATATTGCGTACCGCCGAGCGACACCGTCTGGGCGGCGTTACTCACGTTGGTCGAACCAGGCAGGAAGCCCCACGAGCCGTCTGCGTACTTCGGCATGAAGACATCCGGTGATATATTATACACACCAGCCCACTGCTGAGAGATCTGCCAATCGTTATCGCCGATGTTGTTCCACGGCGTCATCTGCTTACCGTTCGATCCTGCGATGTTCATCTTCAGCACCGTGGTCTTCGTCACGTTGAAGTCAAGGTTCGAACGGACGTTCACGCGCTTGAAGTCATAGCCGGTGGGATAGGTACGGTTGTTGCCGAAGTCCTTATACAGGTCACCCTCGCTCACGAAGTCGACGCTTGCGAAGTATTTCACGTATTTAGTACCACCGCTCACGTTCAGGTTGGCATTGTACGACATCGTGTAGTCCTTGAACAACGCTTTCTGCCAGTCCACGTTCGGATAGCGCTCCGTAATCAGGTTACCCAGTTCGTCCTTGGCCGTGGGGTCCTGGTTGCGGTAGTTCTCGATGAAACTCATCGGACGGATATAGGCCCAACTCTCTGGGGTCAGGTTCAACTCATGCTCAATCACCGTGTTACGGGCTACCAGGGCATTGTAGGAATCGTACTTGTCCGGCAACTTGGAGGGGATCTTCATGATGGCGTTGGCCGATACGTTGATCTGAGCCTTACCCTCGGCACCGCGCTTCGTGGTAATCAGGATCACACCGTTAGCACCCTTCACACCGTAGACAGCCGTGGCAGAGGCATCCTTCAGCACGGAGATGGTGGCTACCGACTGGATATCGACACTCGACATCGGACGCTCGATACCGTCCACCAGCACCAGCGGCTCGGAGTTGTTCCACGACGAGGCACCACGGATCTGGATCTTCGGTTCCTCTTCACCAGGCAGACCTTGGGAGGCTGTTGTGATCACACCAGGCAGGTTACCCGTCAGGGCGGCACCGATGTCGGTGATACCTGCGGCACGCTCCAGCACCTCACCTGTGGTCTGCGTGATGGCACCCACCACAGAGGCTTTCTTCTGCTGGCCGAAACCTACGACAATCACTTCCGAGAGTTGGGTGTTGTCACTCAGCGTCACGTTGAATGTACGCTGCTTGCCCACCTTGAACTCACGGGTGTTCATTCCCACATACGAGATGACGATGGTCGACGCCTCGGATGGGACACTCAGGGTGAAATTACCGTCAAAGTCCGTCACCGTACCTACCGCGGTATTTCCCTTAATCACAACGGAGGCTCCTATCAAGGCCTCTCCGTTCGAGTCGACAACTGTTCCCTTGATGGCAATGCCCTGAGCCCACGCCGTAGCGCACATCAGGAGCATCAACGACAATGCCGACCAGCGGCATTGCCGATTTGCCCATGGTAGGACAGTTCTCACAAAACTAGTTAATTGTTTCATTTTACTTTGATTTTGATTCAAAATTTTCGGGCGCAAAGGTACTAATATTAAATAATATTAAGTTTACGTTTCATAACATAAAGTTTTTCGTCGCCCTCAAAATCGCTGCCGTGTTACAAACGATAAAGTAATTGTTACTTTTGGAAAAAACTCCTGCCCCCCCTGACCATATCAAAACAAAGGGACGAGCGCTTTGCTCATCCCTTTTTCAAATGCCTGAGATAAAAAAGTAAAGATTACCTGCCCAAGTCCTGACGATAAAGGAGAGAACCTGAGGCAGATTATTAGTGAAACTGCGTTAATCTTCCATAATCGTTTTGATATGTCAAAGATAATATATATCTTTGCAATCGATTATCAACTAACATCATGATGAAAAGAACTCTATTGTCAACCATTCTGCTGTGTGCCTGCATGAGTCTGATGGCGCAGCAGCCCTTTGGTTCAGGGAAAATCAAAATCACGAAAGTGGCGCGGAATGCCATCCGCGTCCAGTACACAACAGACGAGGCAAAGGCCAACGACCTACCAGACTGGCTCTACGTGAAGCACGGCGAGGTGGAGCGACAGGACATCAGTTTCAAAGTGGACGCCCAACAGCAGACGCTCACCGTCAGCGACAAGGGAGGCCAGCCTGTGTTCAAGGCAACGCAGCACCAGTTCGCGGGAGGTGAGGCGACGCTCGCCTTCGACTCACCAGAAGATGAGTTTCTCTTCGGCCTTGGACAGTTCCAGGACGGCTACAGCAACGTGCGTGGCCTCTCGCGACGGCTGACGCAGGTGAACACCCAGATTTCAATCCCTATGCTGCTTTCGAGCAAGGGCTACGGCCTGCTGTGGAACAACTATGGCATGACGGAGTTCAATCCCTGCGGGAAGAGCGTCAGGCTGGAGAAGGCAAAGGGTGAAGGAAAGAAAGAAGAGGTGGACGCAACAAGCACTACAGGCAACAAGAAGGAGGTGCGCGAGCGGCATATCTTCGAGGCAACGCTCAACATCGCTGAGACAGGCAACTACGCTCTGCTGCTCGATGTGGGGCAGAAGATGGCACGCCGCCATAACCTCTGCATCGACGGGGTGCCCGTGATTGAGATACAGAACGTCTGGCTGCCACCCACGGCCTCGAAGATCGTGTTCCTTGATGAGGGACGCCACACGCTGACAGCAGAACTGACGAAGGACGACCAGCCTACGGTATATTATAATAAGGTGAAGGACGAGACGGTGCTTCGTTCGCCTGTTGCAACGGCTGTGGACTACACCGTGTTCGTAGGCACACCTGACGAGATTATCGCTACCTACAGGGAACTGACAGGGCCGTGCCCTGAGATGCCGAAGTGGGCGCTGGGCTATATCCACTGTCGCGAGCGTTTCCATTCGTCTCAGGAGATTCTCGAGACGGCCAACCGCTTCAAGGCTGAGCAGATGCCCGTGAGCATGCTCGTGCAGGACTGGCAGTGGTGGGGCAAGTACGGCTGGAACGCCATGCAGTTCGACGAGACCTACTATCCTGACCCCAAGGCGCTGACAGACAGTCTGCACAAGATGGACATCAGGCTGATGCTCAGCGTATGGTCGAAGATCGACAAGAACTCAGAGGTGGGTAAGCAGATGGAGCACGACGGATACTATATCCCGGGAACGGACTGGATAGACTTCTTCAACCCCGACGCTGCTGCCGCCTACTGGAAGAACTTCAACGAGCGGCTGGTGCCTACGGGCATCGACGCCTGGTGGCAGGACGCCACGGAACCTGAGAACGACGACCTTGCAGGCCGCACGGTGAACAATGGACGCTGGACAGGTGAGCAGGTACGGAACGTGTATCCACTATTGGTGAACAAGACCGTATACGAAGGACTGGTGAAGGCTGGCAAGGAACCGATGATCCTCACACGCTGCGGATTCCCAGGCATCCAGCGCTACGGTTCAGCCATGTGGAGCGGTGACGTGGGCAACGACTGGGACGCCTTCCGCCGTCAGATCGTGGCAGGACTGGGCATGCAGGCTGCAGGCATCCCCTGGTGGACGTACGATGCAGGCGGATTCTTCCGTCCCCGTGACCAGTACACCAATCAGGACTATATCGAAAGGATGCTGCGTTGGATTGAGACGAGCGTCTATCTGCCGCTGATGCGTGTACACGGCTATATGAGCAATACGGAGCCCTGGAACTATGGCGACGAGGCGAAGCAGATCATTGCCAACTGCCTGAAAGAGCGCGAGCAGTTGCGGCCATATATCGAAGCCTGCGCCAAGCGAGTGTCGAAGGAGGGCTATACGCTGATGAGACCTCTCATCTTTGACTTCGCTGACGACGAGACGGCCCTGAGACAATCGTGCGAGTATATGTTCGGCCCTGAGTTGCTCGTGAGCCCTGTGACGGAACCAGGTGTTACGGAGTGGAGGACCTATCTGCCCAAGCAAAAGGGCGGCTGGACGGAGATCCACACGGGGAAACACTACGACGGTGGACAGTATGTCACGACGGAAGTCAGCAAGGCATACATCCCGGTGTTTAAAAGAACCACGAATTAAACGAATTAAAAATAGAGAATTATTCCAAGGAACAAATTTATTACAAGTCCCGCAGAAATAAAAGAAATCTAAGAAATAATCGCTTCGCTTCTGCGCGCAGCCCGTGCCAAAGGCACTTTCCTCTATTTCTTTTATTTCTGCGGGACAAAAAGAAAAAAAAGATGAAAAGGACGATTAAAGGAAGCCTGGTGGCGATGGGGGTGGCGATAAGCACCATGACAGCACAGGCGCAGTTATCGACAAACCCTGACAAATTTTTAGGAAACATCACCACTGGTTGGAACAGCGATATGGACACCGACGGTTACGTCTTCTCTGACTACTGGAATCAGGTGACACCCGAGAATGCCACGAAATGGGGCAGTGTCGAGGGTGACAGACAGGGCAAGTACAACTGGGGAGGTGCCGACAAGGCCGCCAAGTATGCCAAGGAGCACGGATTCCCCTTCAAGTTCCACACCCTCGTGTGGGGCTCGCAGTACCCGAAATGGATGGACAACCTATCGACTGAGAAGCAGTATGAGGCCATCGTGGAGTGGATGGACGAAGCGAAGAAGCACTATCCCGACCTGCCCGTGATTGATGTGGTGAACGAGGCTGTCAGCGGTCATGCCCCGGCCCCCTATAAGGCAGCCCTCGGCGGCGACGGCAAGACGGGCTACGACTGGATCATCAAGGCCTTCGAGATGGCCCATGAGCGCTGGCCGGATGCCATTCTGGTCTATAACGACTATAACACGTTCCAGTGGAACACAGATCAGTTCATCGACCTCGTCCGTACCATCCGTGATGCAGGTGCCCCTGTCGACGCCTATGGCTGTCAGAGTCACGACCTGACGGGCTGCAGTGCCAGCACGCTGAAAGCCTCGATGAAAAAGATCCAGGATGCCCTGAAGATGCCGATGTACGTCACAGAATATGATATAGGTACCGCCAACGACAACGACCAGTTACGCGACTACAAGGCACAGATCCCCCTCCTCTGGGAAGCCGACTACTGTGCAGGCGTCACCCTCTGGGGATGGATCTACGGCAAGACCTGGACTACCGACGGCAACTCGGGCCTCATCAAGAACAAGAAGGAGCGCCCTGCCATGGAGTGGCTGCGTGAATATATGCAGACGGATGCCGCCAAGACGGCGAAGAGTCCCTACCCTGGCGGCGTGAAGGAGGCATCTGTCTATGTAGGTGCTTCGGCCTTGAATGTGGAGAAAGGTGAAAAGGTGGGCATCACCATCGATATCCGTCTGAAGACGAAGGGACTCGAAAACGTAGAACTCTTTGTAAATGGAGAAAAGAACACAACCCTTTTCTCTGAATGTATCCTTGTTGGACCAGGGGAGAGGAACTTCTTTGAGGCAGAATATACACCCACGGAAGAAGGAAAATACGAGATCAAGGCCATGGTCACTGCCGACGACGGCACGCAGTATGAGCGTTATGCTACCTTCACAGCCTATGGTCCACGTACCCCCTATAACGGTGTGAAGCAGATTCCTGGCATCATCGAGGCCGAGGACTTTGACTCAGGGGCTGAGGGATACACCTTCCACGACTCAGACCACACCAATGAGGGTGACGTGAAGAACTACCGCACGGACGGTGACGGCGTGGACTTCGTGAAGGGCAACAACGGTACAGTCATAGGCTATACCGCCCAGGGCGAGTGGCTCGAATATACCATCAACGTCAGTCAGGCTGGTGAATACGAATACGAGGCCACCGTCTCTTCAGGCAACGACAACTCCTCCTTCAGCATCGCCATCGTCAACGACAACGGCACGACTCAACTGGCCAAGGTCAACGTACCCAAGACGGGAGACGGCGACTGGAGCAAGTATAAGACGGTGAAGGGCAAACTGAGCAAGCCCCTTGAGGCCGGAGAACAGATCCTGCGCCTCACCATCGACAGTCCTTATGCCAATATCGACAAGATTGAGATCAAGAGCACCGAAACGGGAATCGTCTCACCTCTTGCCTCTCAACCCTCACCACAAAACACCTACAACCTCGCAGGTCAAAGGGTGAACAGCCGTTATAAAGGTATCGTAATTCAGGACGGAAAGAAAGTCGTGAAATAATTTACAGTTTAGAGTTTATTGTTTATAGTTTAGAGTTTAAAGTTTAGAGTTTAGAGTTTAAAGTTTATAGTTTATAGATCTATGAAGAAAACATTATTATCATCTATCATGCTGTGCATGGCCATGGTGGGTATGGCACAGCCTGCTGGTGGCTTCGGAGGTTTCCAGGCGCCGCAAGTGAAACTTGAAACCTCGCAGGAATGGAAAGACGTGAACTATGCCGGCGACGACCAGGCCTTCCACACCTGCGACATCTACCTGCCCAAGCAGGAGAAAGACAAGTATCCCGTAGTGATCCACATCTACGGCAGTGCATGGTTCAGCAACAGCAGCAAGGGCGCTGCTGACCTCGGCACCATCGTGAAGTCGCTGCTGGAGGCTGGTTATGCTGTGGTATGTCCGAACCACCGTTCGAGCATGGACGCCAAATGGCCGGCTCAGATCCACGACATCCGTGCCGTCATCCGCTTCGTCCGTGGCGAGGCTAAGAAGTATAAGTTCGACACGTCGTTCATCGCCACCAGCGGATTCTCTTCTGGCGGACACCTCTCCTCAGTGGCTGCCACTACCAGCGGTCTGAAGCAGACGAAGGTGGGCACCGTGGACATCGACCTCGAAGGCAATCTGGGCAATTATCTTCAGGAGAGCAGTGCTGTCAACGCTGCCTGCGACTGGAGCGGTCCTGTAGACCTTACAGCGATGGACTGCGGCGAGGGCATGAAGATGGGTGAGAACTCGCCCGAGGACGTCATCCTGAACTCGAAACTCGCCAAAGAGCCAGATAAATATCTCAGCCTGAGCGCCACTTATTATGTCGATCCCAACGACCCGCCCGTCATCATCTTCCACGGCGACAAGGACAACGTCGTACCTAACTGTCAGGGTAAGAAGTTCTTTGAACTGCTGAAGGCTGCTGGTGTGAAGACAGAGGCCACGTTCCCTGCAGAGGGTAGTCACGGAGGTCCGGCCATGTACACAGAGGAGAACCTACAGAAGATGGTGAACTTCCTCAATGAAGTCCGTACCAACCGTTCACGTATCATCGAACAGGGTGGTACAGGTCAGTACAAGGCCGTCATGAAAGAGGAGAAGAGCCTTCCAGAGCATACCATCTTCGTGCCGCAGGACCTCACCCCGTTCAGTGCTCAGAAGCCCCTGCCCGTACTCGTATGGGGCAATGGTGCCTGCTCCAACTCCCCCTGGGAACACATGAACTTCCTCAACGAGATTGCCTCGCAGGGCTATATCGTCCTTGCCACGGGCATCATCCCCATGATTGACGAGTGGTATCGTGGCCCGATGTCACGCACAGAACAGCAGATTGAGAGCATGGACTGGATCATCGCCCAGAATGCCGATCCCGCTTCACCTTATTATAATAAGATAGACGTGAAGAACATCTGCGTGGCTGGTATGTCGTGTGGTGGTCTGCAGACCCTCTTCAACTGTGCCGATCCCCGTATCAAGGCCCTGATGATCTGTAACAGCGGACTCTTCAACCAGCAGAATGCCTCGCAGGCCGTGGGTGGCATGCCTATGCCGCCGAAGGAGAAACTGAAGGAGATCCATACACCTATTATATATATATTAGGCGGCGAGACCGATATCGCCTACGAAAACGGTATGGACGACTTCCACCGCATCGACCACGTGCCTGCCGTCGCCACCAATTTCCCTGTCGGACATGGCGGCACCTATCGCGAGCCTCATGGCGGTGAGTTCACGGTAGTGGCGCTGGCTTGGCTCGACTGGCAACTGAAGGGTTCCCAAGAGGCCAAGAAGATGTTCGTGGGCAAGGACTGCGGCATCTCGAAGCGCGACAAGTGGACCATCGAGAAGAATAAGATATTCTCCAGCCTGAAGTAATATGAAGCATTTAACTACCACCCTCATTTGTCTGCTGAGTTCGCTGTTCGCAACGGCTCAGCAGATTTCCTCTCCTAATGGCCGATTGACGGTGACCACCTCCAATGGGCAGATGATCGTCTGCCACAGTGGTACACCCGTACTCACCATCGAGGAACCCAACATCATATCTCTCACCTCTCACCCCCTACCTCTTACCTCTAATTATCAGATGCTGACGGGCAAACGGCTTGTCTGTACCAACGAGGGCAACGAGTATGTGGCTACGCTGGGAGAGGGCATCAAGATGGTGTTGCGACTCTATAACGACGGCATCGCCTTCCGCTATGACTACCCCGGGGCATGGACAGGCAACGACCCCACCGTCTTCCGCATCCCAGAGGGCACACGCCGCTGGATGCAGCAGTGGACAGACTCTTACGAAGGATTCTTCCCGCTGTCGACGACCTACAAGGTGAAGCCTGTGCCGTCGTTCAGCGGCATCTCGAAGAGTGAAGAGGGCTATAACAACCGTTGGGGCTACCCTGCCCTGCTGGAACCTCATGACGGTGTGTTCGTACTCCTCTCCGAGGCCAATATCGAGCGCGGACAGAGTGCGTCCTGCCTCTATAATGACAAAGAACTCTACAAGGTCGTGCCTGCGGAACGTTTGGAAAACAACGCTTCACCTTCACACCTTTCCTCCTTATCACCTTTCCACAGCCCCTGGCGCGTGGCTATCATCGGAAGTCTCGCTGATATCGTGGAGTCGACGCTCATTACAGACGTCAGCAACCCCAGCCAGATCGAGGACACGAGTTGGATACAGCCAGGCGTGGTATCGTGGATCTACTGGGCCTACAACCACGGCTCCAACGACTACAATATCATTAAGAAATATGTGGATATGGCCGCCACGCTCCATCTGCCCTACGTGCTGATTGATGCCGAATGGGATCAGATGAGCGAACTGCAGAGTAATGAGGGTAAGACCATCGAGGATGCCATCGCCTACGCCAAGTCGAAGGGTGTCAGGCCCATGATCTGGTATAACTCCAGCGTAGGCTGGGTAGACGGTGCCCCAACACCCAAATACCGTCTGAACAAGCCTGAGGATAGGGAGAAGGAGTTCGCCTGGTGTGAGAAACTTGGTGTCGCAGGCGTGAAGATTGATTTCTTCTCTGGCGACAATCAGATGAACATGGACTATTGTCTGGACTTGTTGGAGAGTGCATCCCGCCATCATCTGCTGGTGAACTTCCACGGAGCCACCATCCCTCGTGGCTGGCAGCGCACATGGCCGAACCTGATGAGTACGGAGGGGGTCTATGGAGCAGAGTGGTATAACAACGTGCCCACCTTCACGGCAAAGGCCGCCTCGCACAATGCCACCCTACCCTTCACGCGAAACGTCATCGGCCCCATGGACTATACCCCCTGTGCCTTCAGCGACTCGCAGCATCCGCATATCACCACCCATGCCCACGAACTCGCCCTCACCGTGCTCTTTGAGAGCGGTCTGCAACACCTTGCAGACAAACCCGAAAGTTACTTGGCACAGCCTCAGGAGGTGCAGGACTTCCTGAGTCATCTGCCATCTGTGTGGGATGAGACCCGCTTCGTGAGCGGATATCCTGGAGAGAGTGCCGTTCTGGCTCGCCGCAGTGGCAGCACCTGGTATATCGCAGGTATCAACGGTACGGATGAAGAGAAGGAACTCGCCCTGACTACAGAAGGTATTCTCTCACCTCTTACCGCTCACCACTCACCTCTAAACATATCCGCCTTCCTCGATGGCGGAGAGCGTCAGTGGCAGATTGTCCCATCTGTCTCACAGTTGCCGCCGACAGTCACCTGCCGACCACGAGGAGGTTTCGTCTATGTCATCAAATAAAGAGGTGCCGCAGATTCTGTGGCACCTCTTTATTATCGGCTGAGTTTCTGAACGTACTTCACAGGTTCGCCGTCGCCCTTGAGCACATCGGCAAAGTCCTGAGGCTTGATGGTGACAGGCCCACGCATGAACTCAGGTACATTATAACTCTTCATGAACTGACGATGATAGTCGGGATCGGCACAAGGCAACTCAAAAGGCTTTGTGCCTTTTCCGTTCTCATCGATATGAGCGATAAAGGGACGCGTGAAGTTGCCATCGTCCCTGCGGCTGCTGAACACGACCCAACGGCCATTGCTGGACCAAGAGTGATAACTCTCCGTATCCGGCGAGTTCAGTTCTTCAGCAGGACGAGCCTCACCCGTCTTAAGATCTATCATCCACAAGTCGGCATCGCGGTGCCAGATGTGGAACACCCCGTATTTCGCCAAGGCAAACATGAGGTAGCGGCCATCTGGCGAGATACGCGGCAGGGTGGCACTCTTGCCTAACGTGTCGGCAGCAAAGACAAGTTCACGGGGACCGAACTGCATCGTGGCTGCATCGAACGACTTGCGATAGATGTTGTAGAACACCTTATTGGAATATCTGAGCAAATATATGTCTTTATTGGTGACAGTGTCAGGGTATTCAAAACGCGCACTGCAGTAGTAGACAGACCTGCCGTCTGGAGCCCAGAAGGGGAACACTTCGAGTTCGCTGGGGTCTTTCTCAATGTTCGTCGCCTCGTTCTTCATCACATCGTAGGCTATCAAGTCGCTGGCGGTGTCATAGACCTCCACCTTGTTAGGGTCTGTGACATGGAAGTTCTGGCGCGTCGTGTTTGTAGAATAGACTATCAGCGGCAACTCTGGATGCCAGGCAGGATAGACACCAGCAGAGAGGATAGAGTCGTTGCTCATATTGATTTTGCGAACCTTTCCGTCATAGGCAATGACGGTACCGCCATGATTCTGACGGGCATGGAACTGCATACGTTCAGGGTTATACTGCTGATAGTTGTGGCAGTTGATACATTGTCCCTTAGTACCCTCCGTGCAAAGGATGTTGTCATAGATGACGCTCTCGTCGTAGTTCTCCAGACTGCGCTGGCTGATGGTCAGTTCTTCATAAGAGACATATGAAGGGTGAATCAGTCGATAACTGATGTAGGCATCGATGGAGTCGGGCGACACATAGATATTAAATGGCTTGAAACGAGTCCACTGACCTGCCTGAAGGGCATAAGTTTCTACTTGTACAGCCTTGCCCTTGGCGGCTGCAGTGAGTCGCTTCCAGTCATCGATATCGGGCTGTGCCTTGTCACCTCTGCAGACGATCTCCTCATCGCCGAAGGCATAGCGAACGGCCATCTCCTCCCACTGACCATCCATCTCGAAACTCAGCGGTGCGATATTGACGGGAACAGTGACATCCACGTAGTCAGGGTATATCTTCGGCAATGCGTCTGACTGGGTGAAGTCTGACGGCAACTGCTGCGAGCATGCACTGAACAATAAACTAAAACTCATCAATAATAACCCTGACAGAGGGTGTATGAATATCTTGCTCATCATCTCCTGATTCTTAACTATGAACTATTTAGAGTATTTCATATAGAAGTATTCGTAGAAGTAGGTATGACCAAAGAACGGCCAGAGAGCCGTACGTCCATTCTCCGCACTCTGGTTATCGTACTTCGCAGCCTCCTTCATAAAGGCAGCATAGGTCTGCTTGACACTCTTGTCAAATGGATACTTGTCGATATCGGGTATGTTCTCCATCTTCCCAAAGAGATAAAATCCCTCCTGGAAGATACGCGGCATGGGATCATGAGGATGCAGACGCACATAATGGCTAAAACGCGACATGAACTGTTTAGAGTCTTTCATCCAGAGTGCTCCAAGTACGGCCTGCTCCTGGAAATAGGGGTCGTCGGAGTTCTGACGCGCAAGTTCCGACATCAGATATTTCTCCACACTCCCACCGTCGGAGCCAAGCGCGTTATTGTAATGCAGCATGTGAGTGATGGGACCCGTCTCACGTGCCTCGGCGATCTGCTTGGGGTGGTCGATCAGTTGCTGCATGGCGTCTGCCCATTTCCCGTGAAACATCGTATGACGAAGCAGATTCAGACATTTCTTTGCCGCCTGCGTCTCACCATTCAGCAGAGAACAGCGGGCCATGTACTCCAGCAGTTCCACGCGCCAGCCGTATTCCACGCCGTCCTCAAGACAGATACGGTGGCAGTCGTTGAGCAGACCGTACTGATAGTATATCATACGGCCAAAGATATGATAGAGCATACTGACCCTCAGAGGTGTATTGGCCCTGACGGTTCCACGAGGGTAATTGTACATCTCATCAAGTTGCCGGCCGAGTCTCGAGAGAGCAATGTTACGCATCAGCACGATAGGGCGAGTGGGCTCTTCTTCCACCTGCTGGCTCTCGAGAATCACGCCTTCCCAGTCTGTATTTTCAATACCGTGCTGCATGGCCAACTCATGATGGAAGTTGGCGTCCTTATACCAAAAGTGCCACACACCACCTATCAGGGCCACTATCAGTATACCCTGCAGACTCCATCTGTAAAGAGACTTCAAGGGCTTGGAGGTCAGCGTCTTCTGATAGAAGACAACCATCAGCAGGAAGAAAGCCCCTAATATATAATAAGGTATATAGTAAAGCGGAAAGGTCTCTATGACAAGGAAGGTAGGAAGGGCTGTCGTCCACAGATCGTCGAAGTTGGTCTGGTAATACACATAGCGATAGCAGAACAAAGGCACTGCGATGATGGCCAGCAGGGCGACGACTGCCACAATGGTATTCTGAGCGCGGTTGCCAGAGAGGCGCCACGTCCAGATGCCCATGAGCAGAACAGCAGCGAGGGCGTAGGCTCCCAACAGCGGATAGCCCACGGCTGCAGTCAGCACCACCCAGACGATACGGAGTTTGGCGGGCAATGCCCTGAAGGCCCATAGCAAAGCAACGGCAGCCATCGTGCCGATGGTGGCCACAAAGAAATAGCCGCTCAGTTTCATAAAGTAGTGCCAGTAGCCCAGGCACATGTCTGCCACTACCAGTGTGGCCACAGGTATCAGCGCCAGGACCGCCCAACTGTCAGCGATGCGGAACGTGCGCTTGGTGAGCCACATCAGCAGCAGCCAACAGCCGCACAGTATCAGCACACCCAGCCAGGGATGGAAGAAGAACTGGGTGAAATAACAACTGACATAGGAAAGGAAACCTCCTGGCACCACCATCTTCTGACTGAAGAAGAGCGAGGTGTCGAGGAACAGGTTGTACTGCTGGACTTTCCATAGCAGGTCAGACTCGTATGCGAGCAGCGCAAAGGCGACAAGCAACAAGGCTCCGATCCATGGTAGAAATGGTATAACTCTTTTCATTGAATGATTTATAATTTGCTGCAAAGTTATATATTTTCCCCGTAAATACTGCACGAAAGGATAAAAACTTGATATTGGGGCGTCATTTTAATTTGCTTACTTTATCATTTGTTTCATTTATACTCATCAAATGTAACCAAAAGGAAGAAATTAACAGGCTGAAACGTTTTTTAACTAAAAAAAGAAATCCTAATTCAGATTATTACCTTATCTTTGCATCGTATTTCGACAAGAAAGAGATTTTTATCTTTATAATTAACATTATTCATTAACTAACAAATTAAAATTCGCTTATGAAAAAGTTATTTACTTTAGTTGCAATGGCTCTTATGGCCGTTGGTGCGAACGCTCAGAAGCTCGTTGCTGAGAAGGACTGGGCTGGCCAGGAAGTTCCTGAGTGGTACTTTATCCAATATGCTGATGGTCAGGCTGGTGAGGCTAAGGCTGGTGCTGAGGGTATGGAAATTACTGTTGGTTCACAGACTGGTGAACTCTGGCAGCCTCAGGTACAGGTTATGGATGGCCTGCTTCTTGAGGAGGATCACAATTACAAGGTTGTTGTCACCGCTAAGTTCCCCAGCGATGGTACACTGCAGATTAACATGGGTAACTGGGCTGGCCGTGACCAGTACACCACCGACGTTACCGCTACTGGCGACTTCCAAGAGGTTGAGGTAGACTTCGAAGGTTATGCTTACAATGTTGCAGACGAAGAAGGAAAAGGCAATGGCTTTGTACTCTTCCAGTGCGGTGACTTTGCTGGTACTTCAATTGTGAAGAAAGTTCAGGTCTTCGACATGGACGAAGAGGGTGGTGAAGAGCCGCCTGTGGGCGAGGCTGTTGTTGCTGAGAAAGATTGGGCTGGTGCTGAGATTCCTGAGTGGTACTTCATCCAGTATGCTGACGGCCAGGCTGGTGAGGCTAAGGCTGGTGCTGAGGGTATGGAAATTACCGTTGGTTCACAGACTGGTGAACTCTGGCAGCCTCAGGTACAGGTTATGGATGGCCTGCTTCTTGAGGAGGACAATGATTACGCAGTTGTAGTAACGGCTAAGTTCCCCAGCGATGGCACACTGCAGATCAATATGGGTAACTGGGCTGGCCGTGACCAGTACACCACCGACGTTGTCGCTACTGGTGACTTCCAGGAAGTAACTGTTGATTTTGATGGTTATGCTTACAATGTAGCAGACGAAGAAGGAAAAGGCAATGGCTTCGTTCTCTTCCAGTGCGGTGACTTTGCAGGAACTACCATCGTAAAGAATGTGAAGGTTATCAACAAGAATGGTACTGCCATCAAGTCTGTGAAGAAGGCTGATAAGGCTGACGGTGCTACCTACAACCTCGCTGGTCAGAAGGTGAACGCTTCTTATAAGGGCGTTGTCATCAAGAACGGCAAGAAGTTCATCCAGAAGTAATTTAAACAATTACATAACACTTTCAATGGTGTGTCCTTCGGGGCACACCATTTCTTTTATCTCTATCTCATGAAATACAGCCTACACCAGTAGGGTTTACATGAACCCATTCTAAACGGCTTGTTGGCCGTTTTAAGGCCATTCCGGCCGTCATATCTAATAAGATGTAGTCTGGATCTATCTCGCCCTTCAGGGCTGTCACAGCGTTTAAATATATGGTATAGGACTAAATCCTGCGGCCTACAAGGACAAGCAGGCTGGCAGCGGCATGTTCCCACTTAAACTAACAGGCACATGCATGAACAGGATGACATAGCGACGAAATCATCAAACGACGAAGAGTAAATAATTTTATAAATAATCAGTTTTCATATTAGATTGTAAAATGAACGCTGATAATTACTCCAAAAAAAAATGTTCATTTTTGAGAAAAGTATCACTTTTTGCTTTAACATATTGAAAACAAGCATATTAGGCATAGTGATAGATAAATTGAAAGTATCACTGCCTTTTTGCTTAAGTAAAACAACTTGTTTTACTTTGTAAAGTAGCATTTCTTCAGTGTATAAAGATGCCTTCCATCATAGTAAAACAAGTTGTTTTACTTTAGTAGTCAATATCTCGTCAATCCACGGTCTGCATTTCTTATTTCACTCCCAATGTTCATAGATACATGGACATGGTATCAGGCTTGGCAATTATGTTAAAAGAATTCGCAAAAAGTGATAGACAGTGATACTTTTAAACAAAGTATCACTCAATATAAGCCACTAAAAGTCAGATAGTTATAATGAAAAGTGATAGTATGTATGTTTTTGACAGAAAAAAAAAGTGCCACGTCTTCAAGACGCGGCACCTTATAAAATTATCAAAACAATGTTTTGAACTAACTACTATCTCGTTTAGTAGTCCCAACCCTCCTGTCTGAGGTTCGGGTTCATCTCCTTGATCTCCTGCGGATAGGGGAAGAGTTTATGCTTCTCCTGCCAACCTACCTCGAAGCCAGCATCCTGAGCAGGATGAGTGTGGAAGATGAAGAAGCGGCTGCTCTTCTCGTCGCCAAACTCCCAAACGACATCGTTAGGATCAACACCCTCAATATCAGACGGTTTCTCAGCCAGTTTGTCGCAGAGGTTAGGAGTCCTCTTACCTGCGTTCTTCAGGTGCTCCATACCTTCCTTCGTAAAGTTGTCTGTGTCGCCCTGCTTATACCAGCGCATGAGGTCCATATAACGGCAACCTTCGAACCACAACTCCCAGCACCTCTCCTTCTTCACGGTCTCCAGATCCACATTGTCGCTGATGGTCTTAGAACCAGCGCGCTCCTGAATCATGTTGACATAAGTCTTAGCAGTTGCATTATCATTCGTACGAGCACAGCACTCAGCATAGTTGAGCAACACTTCGGCATAACGCATGATGATAATATTGTTCAGACGATGACCAGAACTCCAAGTACCAGTAGACTCTTCAGCATCACCAGCACGGATGACGTGCTTGATAGGAATGAAGAAGGACTGACCATAGTGACCCTTACGACCGGCTTTGATACCAATATTGGAATTCTTCACCTTATCAGCATGAGACATACCAGCAAGTTTGCTGTAATACTTATCAATGACTTCAATACCAGTTTCACCGTAGATCAGGTCATCGATGTGAGCGAGTGTAGCCCTGAAACGGTCAGACTGATATTCGCCCTTCTCTCCTCTAGGATTCTTATGACCATTGTCGTTCAAAGCGAATGCTTCACCAAACCACTCAGGAACACCAATAGAACCCCAGCCCTGGACATTGCCAGTATAAGCCTGCAATGGTGGCTTCTTGAACTTATCGGAACGGATCTGCATAGAGTTGGGCTCCATCCATGTGCTATGGACATTCCAGCCATAACCACTACCGTCAGACCACTCGCCTGCAGCAGCATTGTAACGGAAGTTCACCTCGAACACCTTCTCAGGGCTACCATCACCCTGGATATGGAACTGATCCATGAACTCGCTGCCAGGAACGAGAGCATACTTGCCAGAGTCGATCACCTTCTTCAGGCAGTCCTTAGCCTTGGCATAATCACCGGCAAACATGTAAGCCTTACCAGCCATAGCCCAAGCAAAGCCCTTGGTCACACGATAAGCACCTTCCTTGTCAGCAGTAGACTGACGCTCAGGCAGATTGTCAGCAGCCAGCATACACTGGTCGCCCACCCAGCGGAAATACTCCTGCTGTGACTTCGGAGAACCCTCAGGCGAATTCTCGTCATCACTCTTGACGGGGATAACGCTGGCATCAAGTAGGTGATCTACGAAGGGAGGTGTTCCCCAGTAGAAGGCGAGCAGGAAATAGTTGTATGCACGAAGCACACGAGCCTCAGCAACAGCCTGCTTCTGATAATCAGTAGCATCAGCCTTGTTTCCGAAATACTCGATAACGAGGTTGTCAGGATAGATAGAGAGATAAAGTCCTCTATAGTGATGGTAGATAGCCTCAGGCGTGTGGAGGAAACGGAACTCGTTGAGAGATCCACCCCACTCATGGTCACCATAATACTCACTACCATAGCATACATCATCACCTGGTTCGCAGTTCATAGCCCTGTAAGGGGTATAGATACCAGGACCACCATCAACACGACCCACGGTATTGACCTGGAAGCCTTCGTAGGCTGCTGCCAAAGCCTGTTCTGCATCGTCATCCGTCTGATAGAAGGTTTCCGTGGTAAGACTAGCCTTCTGCGGAATGTCGAGCTTGTCCTCACATGAGGTTAATGCTGCGCCGCCAGCAGCAAGTGCAAGCATTGAAAATAATATCTTTTTCATATATTTATATTTTACCTTATATTAGAATGTTACGTTAAGACCAAAGACAAGTTTCTTAGAAGTCGGGTAGTTACCGTTATCCCAACCACGAGAAGCACCATTGTCGAAAGAAGAGGTCTCAGGATCAGCACCAGGATAACTGGTAATCGTGAAGTAGTCGTCAAGTGATACAGAGAGACGCAGGTTGCTAACCAAGAACTTCTTCGTGATGTTCTGAGGAATCGTATAACCCAACTGAATCTGCTTGAACTTGAAGTAAGAACCGCTGAAGATGTTAGCAGTAGAACTGAAGAATACCCAGTCTGAAGCAACAGCCTTCATATCGGGATATTTGCCAAAATTCCAACTGCCATCCTCATTCTGCCTTGATGAGTTCTTCCAGTAATAGTCAAGACCATTCACACGGGGACGGTCGGCAGACATCATCAAGTTGTAGATTTTGTTGCCAGAAGCACCAGTACCGAACACGGTAAGATCGAAGCCTTTCCACTCTAAGTTCAGAGTCACACCATAGGTGAACTTAGGAATACCAGAACCGAGGTCTACCATATCATCTTCAACAGGAGCATCTGTGAGGCTACCATCCTTAGCAACATACTGCGGACGGCCATTCTCTGTATTTACACCTGCATACTGATATCCACGGAAGTACCAAATCGTGTGACCAGCCTCGAAGGTAGAAGACAGTTTCTGGTTGAAACCGCTGATACCCTCCTGAGAATAGCGAGGCAACATAGAGTTCACCTTCTGAACCTCATTCTTCAGGGGTGAGAAGTTAGCATTAATGCTGTACTTGAAGTCCCCCACATGGTCGCGCCAGCCTAACTCAATATCAAAACCAGTATTCAGCACCTCACCAGAGTTCACGGTCTGAGAACTGAAGCCGAGTTCAGGATAAGGCTTAATGTTTATCAGAAGATCCTTAGTTATCTTACGATACCAGTCGATGGTCAATGACAGGCGGTTGTCGAGGAAGCGGGCATCGAGGCCGGCATCCCACTGCTCAGAGGTCTCCCAAGTCAGATCGGGGTTAGAGACACCGTTAGGCTTAGCAACTTCAGTAGCGTGGTCGCCAGATGCCGTTTCGTCTGTGAAGTAGTAGTAACCGCCAAGGCCGATGGTTGCATTATACTTATAGCCGCTCAGGATGTTCACGTTACCGTTACGACCCCAAGATCCACGGAGTTTCAAGAAAGAAACAGCGCTTGTACTTACGTTATCCTTGAAGAACTTTTCATTGCTGATAGTCCAACCAGCAGATACAGAGGGGAAGTAACCCCAGCGGTTCTTCTCCGACAACTTCGAAGAGTCGAAGGCATCGGCACGGAAGTTGGCCTGGATGAAATAACGATCATCGTAAGAGTAAGACAGACGACCAAAGTATGAAAGTTCAGTAGCATCACCTGGTGTATTACCTACAGAGAGGTGAGCCTTACCATTGTCATTCAGACAGTCGATGTAACGGAAGTTGGGAGCGTGCTTAGCTCTCAGAATCATCTGGCTATCAGAAGAAGATACGCTGGTGTTGTCCCAATGGTTCTTCGTGTAAGACATACCGGCCATAGCGCCTACATTGTGCTTACCGAACTGCTTGTTGAAGTTGGCAAAGTTCTCCCACTGATAGTAGAGACTTGCATTGGTATTGGCAGAGATAGAATAGGTCTCGCTCTTGGCCATAGAGGACAGGAAATACGGCTCAGAATAGTTGTGACCGTTACTCTGTGCAATGCGATAGCCCAGACGAGAGGTAATGGTCAGGAAATCAAACGGCATCAGATTGGCTGCGAATGATCCGCGGACGTTGACACCTTCGTTGTAGCCCATAGAACGGTCACGCTGTGCCAGCGGGTTACCAGTTGCTTCCTCTATATACTTAGAAGTTCCATACCATACAGGGTTCTCTTCAGTATAGGCGGGAGGCAGCAGCACATGTCCGGTATTCTTACCATTATCCCACTGTGCTTCCACGCTCTGACCGAAATCTGCAGGATCATAAATGTAGGCAGGTGTCAGCGGGTCGATAGAAACCACAGCATTGAGGAATGAACCATAACCCTTACCAAGAGACTTAGTCTTATATTTCTCAATAGAAGTATTACTCTGTACACTCAACCACTTGAAGAACTTGTACTCAGCATTGATCTGACCAGTGAAACGCTTATAGGTATCTTTGTCTCCCTTAACCATACCATCGTTATTAACAATGCCAAGACCTGCGAGGAAACGGCCCTTGTCGTTACCACCCTCAACAGTGAGATTGTGCTGGAGGCTCCAACTGCTCTCAAACACCTCATCGTACCAGTCGGTGTCGACAAAGCCCTGCTTATAAGCGTTATCCTCTAACTCTTTATCGCTCATGTCACCCAGGTACTTGTGATATTCGATATAGTCAGCAGCATGGAAGAGTTCTGCCTTCTTACCCAGGCTCTGGCTTGCAGCCTTAAGGTTATAGGTTACGTGAGCAGTACCCTTCTTACCGTTTTTGGTGGTGATGAGCACGACACCATTACCGGCCTGTGCACCATAGATAGCAGCAGAAGCACCATCCTTTAACACCTCCATAGACTCAATCAGAGTAGGATCCAGATACTGAATACCGTCAACCTTCAAACCATCAACGATGATCAGCGGGCCGAGGCTACCAGAGTTCGAAGAATAACCACGAACACGAATGCTGGCTCCAGCAGTTGGATCACCAGAGGTATTGATGATCTGCACACCAGAAACCTTACCCTGCATAGCAGCAGCAGCATCTGTCGTCGACAAATTCTTAATCTCATCACCCTTCACAGATGCAACGGCACCAGTCAGGTCGCTCTTCTTCTGAACACCATAACCAATGACCACCACATCGTTCAGCGTCTGGGCGTCTTCCTTCAGCACGACGGTGATGTTGTTACGACCATTCACCTTCACTGTGGCGGAGGTGTAGCCAATGTACGAGATAACCAGTGTGGCATTAGAACCTGCCTGAACACTGAAGTTACCATTAAAGTCGGTGATTGCGCCAGTCTTGGTACCCTGTACTTGCACACTGGCACCGATGATCGGTTCACCTGCTTCATCATTTACTGTTCCAGTAACGGTGCCCTGAGCCAACGCTCCCAGTGGGAACAAACAGAGCAGGAACAGAAACACTAACGGCTTTTGTAGTGATTTAAAATTCCACATAATTAAATTAATTAGTAAGATAATTGTTATATAAAAATGATTAGCTGATTACACTTTACATTCTATTTCATAGCGCCGGAACTACTGTTCACACAGCCATTCGTCCGCATCTTGGATGCAAAGTTATTATAAATTTAACTGAATCACTTTATATTTTGTAACCTATAATTTTCCAAAACGTTTCAAATACTAAAAATGTTACATTTCGTAAAATATCAGATACTTTTAGCAAACTAAATGTTTAAACCTTCTTAGGATTTATAATAAAAATTAAAAGCCCATGCACAACGCATGGGCTTATATAAACTGCTAATTGAGCCTGCCACCTATACTCCGCGATGCTTATCGAACTTGTGAAGGATAAAGTTAAACGCCTCAAGTCCGACAAGTACTAGGAACGTGGAAACAGCGGAAAGGATATAGAGTCCGCCACCGCAAGCAAGTCCGATTGCAGCGGTCACCCATAATCCGGCAGCCGTTGTCAAACCACGTACCGCATTCTCGTTCTTCTGAAAGATGATCGTTCCTGCACCGATAAAACCAATACCCGAAACGACCTGGGCAGCGACACGCGACACATCCCAACGATGTTCTGGCGTATGCATAGCCCCTTCGAAGCCATAGGCAGACACAATCATAAACAAGGCCGAACCCAGAGCCACCAGGAAATGCGTCCGGAATCCTGCTTCCTTAGCCCTATACTCTCGTTCCAGTCCAATAGCACCTCCCAAGAGGGCTGCAATAAAAATACGGAGCACAAACTCCCAAGTCATACTATCCATCATATTACAAATTTTTCTTGAAACAGCGGTGGCGGCGATGAATCTTTGAGTCGAGATACTGCCACTGCGAGAGTACACCATCGTTGGTCTCCATCATCGGCCCCGTCTCTGCCCACTTGAAGCCATAGCGCTGGAACCAGCGGATAAGATCATCGAAGATAAGCCCGTTGGCACCCTTGGCCCTGTATTCTGGCAGCACGCCGATGAGCAAAAGGTCGACCACATCCGTCTTGTGCCATTTGAGAATCTTCAACAAGTGCCACCAGCCGAACGGGAAGAGCCGCCCGTCGTGTGTCTTCTGCAAGGCTCGCGAAAACGAGGGGAAAGTGATGCCGAAGCCCACCAGTTTATCATTCGCGTTGCCATCGACAACGCCAGTGACAAGATTCAGGTCAGCAATCTTGATGTAGTCTCTCACGAGTTTGTCTATCTGTCGGTCTGACAGTTGGCAGAAGCCATAAAGATCTTTGTAAGTAGCATTGAGCACCTCGAAGATCTCATGCGCCTTTCCTTCCTTCATCAGTTCATGACGACTGAACTTATGAGCACGCAGATTATAACGACGACGCACCATCTCCGTCACCTTAGCAAACTTGTCTGGCACCACCTCCGGGACACGCACCCTCGCCTCTACCCAGTCATTCGACTTCTCAAACCCTCCAAAGCGCTGAATATGCTCTGGATAGTAGGACTGATTGTAGTTGATATACATGGATGCGAGTTTTTCGAAACCTTCGACGAGCATACCTTCACGATCGGTATCAATAAATCCCATAGGGCCGACCATCTCTGTCATGCCACGCTCACGCCCCCAGCCTTCGACAGCCTTCAACAGGGCATCAGACACTTCCAGATTGTCAATAAAGTCGAACCACCCAAAGCGTACCTGAAGCGTATTCCAACGCTCGTTGGCATGATGATTGATGATGGCAGCAATACGCCCTACCACCTTGCCGTCCTGATAGGCCAGGAAATAGTCTGCCTCACAATAGTCAAATGAAGGATTCTTCTGACGGTCAAGCGTGTCCATCTCGTCAAAGTAGAGAAAAGGCACAGCACAATCGTTGTCGCGGTACAGGTCGTAATAGAACTGCACAAAAGCGCTGAGTTCTTTCTTCGTGGTTACTTGTTTTATCTCAACCATTGTTCCCAAATACTAACCGCTGCAAAGGTACAAAGATTTGAGGAGTAAAAGTAGCAAAGGGCGTTAAAAGGAGTTAAATGGCAATCATAGAGCCTCTATATAGTCGTAGAGGCGCTTGTAGAAAGGATGACGGGTCATTGTGGAGGCATCGCCGAGAATAATCAGTTTCATCCGGGCACGGGTAATGGCGACATTCATTCGGCGAAGGTCACGGAGAAAGCCTATCTGCCCTTCTTCGTTGGCACGTACAAGGGAGATGAGGATGATGTCGCGCTCCTGTCCTTGAAAGCCGTCGACGGTATTGACACTAATAAGACTACGATAGGGCTTGAAGAACTCTTTTTTCTTAAAAAGGCGCCGCAGATACTGCACCTGAGCACGATAGGGGGAAATGACGCCCACGTCAAGCCGCTCGTCAAGGATTCGCTGCTTGCCTATCTTCTGGAAATACTGCTCGAGGACGAGCAGGGTGAGTTCTGCCTCGGCCTTATTGATACGCCCGAAACTCTCCCCCACGAACTGTTCCTTAAAGATCGAGGAGGGAGGAGGGAGGAGTGTGGAGTGAGAAATGTCTGCGTCGGAGTATTCTCCCTCCTCACTCCTCCCTCCACATTCCTCGAATTGACTGGTATCAATCCACGTCATCGGGATATCGAGGTCGAGGATGCTCCGATACTTCACTTCAGGAGCACTCTCCACCTGATTACCATAGAACCAATCGCTGGAGAAACGCATAATCTCCTCATTCATACGGTATTGCATCTTCAACAGGGTGACGGCCTCGGGATGGTTGTCGACGATGCGCTCCATCAGCGTCTTGCCCAAGCCAGCCTTCATGGCAGCGTAACTCTTCACTGTTGGCGGCAACTGGCAGTGGTCACCAGCAAGAATCACTCTCGACACTCTGCGGATGGGAATCCAGCAGGCTGCCTCCAGCGCCTGCGCCGCCTCGTCGATAAACAATGTACCGAACTTCTGCCCTTCAAGCAGCCGACTGTTGCTGCCTACAAGGGTGCTGGCAATGACACGGGCCTCGCCAAAGAGTTGGGCATTGATGCGTATCTCAAGTTCTGTGGCACGCTCTTTCAGGCGTTCAAGTTTCTGGTGGTATTTCTCGTCGCCCCGTTTGCGATGGGCCCGGAGGTCTCGGATGGCCTTTCGGATGGCCCACAGCAATTCGTAGTCAGGATGGGCCTCAAATCGTCGTTCATAGGTAAAGGAAAGCATCTTGTCGTTGACACGAGTCGGATTACCAATACGCAATACGTTGATACCGCGGTCAACAAGTTTCTCTGAGATCCAGTCCACAGCCATATTGCTCTGCGCACAGACGAGCACTTGGTTCTCACGTCGCAGCGTTTCATAGATAGCCTCAACGAGAGTGGTCGTCTTGCCCGTACCTGGAGGGCCATGGACTATGGCTACATCCTTCGCCTGCAACACTTTATTGACAGCATCCTCCTGCGTACGATTCAGATAGGAGAAATGCATGGGTGCGAAGGAGAATGTCTCTGCAGGCTGATGAGAATAGAACAAGTCGCGAAGGTAGCCCAGACGTCCTTTGGCCCGTATCACACGGTCGAGAGCCTCAAACATCGTCTTATAACTTGTCTCGTCGAAGAACAACTGAATACCTACATTCTCAGCCCCTTGCACATCAATGAGTTGGCCGTTGTCAGGCACAGACACCACCATACGGTCGCCATCGACATAACTGACGGTGCCTGTGAAATTGAAATATTTGATCTTTGAAGAATGATTCTGATTACTCAGATCACTCAGACAAGTAAAGAATGCCACCGGCCTGCCGTACTCGAAATTATGCTCTATCTCATCGTCATCCCCCTGACGGAACACCTCGACGACGAGTTGGTTCAGCGAGTTATAATAACTCTTCCCCATTTTAAGCGGATACCAGGCATCGCCCCGTTTCACTTTCCGCTGGAGACCCATCTCTTCGGTCTGCTTGCGGAAGGTATCCTTCTCGGCTGCATATTCCATCTGGAGCAACAGCCGCTGTTGCTGAAGTGCCTGGATTGATGTCGTCATAATTGGGTGCAAAGTTATACATATTTTTAGACATAAGAACATAAGTACATATTATTTTTTTGTTTCTTTTGTTCATATGTCTAAAAAAAACATTATCTTTGCAGCGACAAATGACAGAACGATGAAGAAGATCATGCTGATGTTGATGGCGGCAGTTTTCCTGACGGCATGCAGACAGGAAGCCCAAGATGATAAGTACAATATCACCTCCAAATTCAAGGCTACCTATAATATTTATGAGAATTTCACGCACAATGATGATGGCAGCATCACCTACAACGCCTCTGCGTATGGTGGTCTGGTGGGCATCATCAAAGAGCGCAATCTGCCCGTAGACTGGACGCCTTACGAGTCGATTACCTTCGAGTTCGCCGAGCCCACGAAGGTGGAGACACAGGTACTCATTTCTGAAAAGATCAAGATATGTGGCCGTACGGGCATCACCTCTCTGACTTGTTTCTTTGACGGTCTGGATGTCAGGAATGTCAGTGAGGTGATCTTCCAGACTACCGAGCCTACTACCATAACCATCAAGAATGTCCGCCTGACTCCTGTCGCCAATAACTGGGACACCCGTCCTATCTGGGAGGGAGAATGCCATTTCGGTAACTGGGAGAACGGCTTCGTCGTTCAGCCGGAACACTTCATGAATGCCGTGGAAGGCGACAAGATAGAATTCATATTCACCACCGACAGGAACGACATCGATCGTACCTACTGGCTGTTCAAGACCATCTACAACGGCACCGACATGACCCTGGAGGGCAACTATAACGAACTGAACAAGTGGGGCTGTGCGGCTGTGGGCAGGGATGCCACCCACTACAGGATTGCCCTCACCGCCAACGACATCGCTAACCTCCGGAAGGTAGGACTCTTTGTCAACGGCTACTACAACATCGTCACCAAGGTCAACCTCGTACGGAAACTCCATGAGAACGAGGATCCACTCACAGAAAACCAATGACAGAAGGCTCATGAAACAGATCTTGCTTATCAACGATGTAGTGGGCTACAGCAAAGTAGGTATGGTAGCCATGTTACCCATCTTGTCTTACCTGGGCATTCCCACCTACAGCCTGCCGACGGCACTGGTGTCGAACACACTCGACTACGGTAAGTTCAATATCCAGGACACGACGGACTACATCCGTGGCACGCTCCCTGTATGGAAAGAACTCGGCTTCTCGTTCGACGCTGTCTGTACTGGCCTGATGTTCAGCGACGAGCAGGCGCGGCTGGTGGCAGGTTACTGCAAGGAGCAGGGCGCGTTGGGAACGACCGTATTTGTAGATCCCATCCTCGGCGATGGCGGACGGCTGTACAACGGCATGACCAGACGGCAGGTGGAACTGATGCGCGAGATGGTCAGCGTAGCCCATCTCACCTTCCCCAACTATACAGAGGCATGCTATCTCACCGACAGTCCCATCCACATGGAGGGTATAACCTGGGAGGAGACGAAGGGACTGCTCGACAAACTGAGGACTATCGGCTGCAAGTCTGCACTGATCACGAGTTGCAAGATTGACGGGCAGAATGCCGTAGCAGGCTACAACCACTACGACGGCAGTTACTTCCATCTGGAGTATCACGAGATTCCCGGCCTCTTCCACGGCACTGGCGACATCTTCTCTGCCGTACTTATCGGCCACCTACTCAACGGACAATCTCTCAAGACCAGCACCCGCACGGCCATGGACACCGTGTTCCGCATGATAGACCGTTATAAGGACACCCCTGACAGGAACAAGGGCATCCCCGTGGAGAAATGCCTGGATATATTAGAGGCAAGAGGTGAGAGATAAGAGGTAAGAGATTGCTCATGAGGTTGCATCAACTATCATCTGATATTCCCAAGCCGGAGCGGTTCACCTATCCGTTCTGTTATGAGCCTCATCCATTATGCATCCTCGCTGCCGAAGAAGTGAAGCGGGAAATCGAGCGCATCCATCCTACAGAAGGCAAGATGTTCGGTGTGCTGGTGGTTTCCCCTCCTGAGTCAGGAGGGGTGCCAGAAGGGCGGGGTGGTCTGAACAACAGCAAAGACTTCCCCCTTTCTTTTCTGGCAGCCTACTCCGGTCTGCTCGAGGGGCGCAACGACTGGCCATATTTCGTTCCGCCCGTCTTCGATGCCCAAGATCCTAATGGCTATTTCAAGATCCGCGAGCGTGAAATATCGGAGTTTCTGCGGGGGGATGAGGGTACGGAGGTACGGGAGTACGGGGGTACGGAGGTTCGGGAGTACGAGGATACTCCTGAGGCAGATGGTAATCTCGCGCCGCCGAACCTTCGTACCCCCGTACCCCCGACTTCCAAACAAATGTCCCAGGACCTCCAACTCTGGCTCTTCCATCAGTACCAGTTCCTCAATGCCCGAGGCGAGACCAAGGACCTTGTAGACGTGTGGCAGGACTACCACCGCTCTCCCCGCATTCGCAGGCGATTTCCCCTCCCCCCTGGCGGCACGGGCGACTGCTGCGCTCCTAAACTTCTGCAATACGCCTACAAGCACGGTCTGAAGCCCCTCTGCATGGCAGAGTTCTGGTGGGGCCCGTCGCCAAAGAGTGACATCCGCCACCACGGGCAGTTCTACCCTGCCTGCCGAGGGAAATGCAAGCCTATTCTCACTTGGATGCTGCAGGGGCTCGATGTTGACCCCAGCCCTGACGAAGCGGGCTTTCCGCACATGAGTGCACAAGTGGTATGGGAAGACGAGACGATGGCAGTACTCAACAAGCCCTCAGGTATGCTGAGTGTCCCTGGCCGCACGGAAGACTACTCCGTCGCCATCTGGGCACATCAGCGGTGGCCTGGCTCCCAACCCGTCCACCGCCTCGACATGTGGACATCAGGCATCATCCTCATTGCGAAGACCAGCGAGGCCTATCAGTCACTACAGAAGCAATTCACTGAGCACACCGTAAAGAAGAAATACCTCGCTATTGTGGAGGGCATCCCCCAGCAGGAGCACGGCATCATCGACCTGCCCCTGCTCAGCGACCCCATGAACCGTCCGCGCCAGGTGGTCGACCTTGAACACGGCAAGCGGGCCATCACAGAGTACCGCATCCTTCGTACCTTCGAAGGCGGCAGCCAATTCTTGCGTCCCTTCGATAGCAAGCGACCAAAGGTCGAGCGCTTCACTCTTCAATCTTCACTCTTCACTTTATTAGCCCTTTGGCCCCATACGGGCCGCACCCACCAACTCCGTATACACTGTGCCCATGAGTCAGGCCTTGGCTGCCCCATCTTGGGTGATGAACTATACGGCACAAAGGCCGACCGTCTGTATCTTCAGGCCCAGGCCATCAGTTTCGTCCATCCTATAACAGGCAGGAAGATGCATTTCGAACTGCCCAGCGACTTTGACCACATCATACAATCATCACATATTATATAATATATTATAAAAGCAATTCAGTTATGGTTAAGCACATCATTCTCTGGACTCTGAATCCAGAACTCTCCGAAGCGGAGAAGCAGGCCGTCAAGGCAGGTATCAAGGAAGGTTTGGAAGGACTCGTGGGCAAAGTGCCTGGGCTCCTCGACGTGAAAGTCCATATCGACGGACGTCTGGCATCATCCAATGCCGACGTGATGCTCGACAGCACCCTTGAGAGCGAAGAGGCCCTGAAGGGCTACGCCGTCCATCCCGAGCACGTCGCCGTCGCCAATGGCAAGGTGCGCCCCTATACCGTCCAGCGCTCCTGCCTCGACTTCGAGATCTGAGCAACCGTTTTGCCATCTCGGCATAGCAAAACGAGGGGTCCGTTTATAGGGATGCCTTCCACGGGCCGTTCTGATGCCTTCCACGAGTGATGGAGATGCCTTCCACGACAATAAGGAATGCCTCCCATAGTGGTATGGAAGGCATCAGAACGGGTGATGGAAGGCATCGGAATGAATTTACGCGCCACCCTGACAGGTTTTTCTTCACATGTGGCGCTCTGGGCAGATCAGGGCGATGCTCCATCCGGCCTGCTTCAGCGGACGATAGAACACCAGGCACTTCTCTCCATCGAAGTCGACAGACGAATACCCATAATGACCGTCGATCATATCACGACCCAACTTGATAATGTCTGGTTGAAAGCGTGGATTCACGCCGTCGAAGATCGTATGATAGACGAGTCGTTCCTTGTCAGGATAAACCAGATAGTTGCCCTTCTTGCCTGTCACCATCCAGTAGGCGCCGGGGAAAGGCGTGGAGCCAGCCACGACCTTCGCCAGCGTTGGCAGGGCGATATCGGTGGCAATGACACCAACGAGTTTGCGGGCCGTGTCGTAAAGGGGCACGGAATACGAGGCAATCAACTCCGTGCTCGAGAGGGTCCCCGCATTGAAGTCGTCATAAGGATCAACCCACACCGGCTTACCCTTCTCCCGAGGATAGTAATACCACTCCTTGCTGTAATAGTCGTAGTCGCCTTCTATCACCGTAGCAATCGAGTCGCCCTCACGCACGGAGTAGGCCGAGAAATTGTGGCCCAGCGTCTTGAAAAAGTCTGGTTCCATCGTGATGGAGCATCCTTTGATGTCAGGATGTCGCTCTACCACCCGTCGCGTATAGACCAGCAGCGAGTCGGGCTGCAAGTTGGCCGTGATGACAGGCTCCATATCGTGGGTGGCCTGTTCGATGATACCTAGACAGTTGGTGATGCGCAGTGCCATCGTGTCGACCTGCTGTCCTGCTATGGCCATGGCCTGCCGCCGTGCGTCTGCCCTGTGCCAGACAATGCCTGCAGCGATGATCGACAACAGGATGACGGCAAGCAATCCCCACCGCACGGCCTTCCTGGCACACACCTCACGTATGGAAAAGTTCTTCATTTTCGCGTTCATTATATAAATCCGTTGCAAAAGTAGCAAAAAAATGACAATGACACAAGTATTATTGCGAAAAAATGAGTATATTTGCAGCCGAAACATTATCTAAGGCAAAAATCAGATCATGAGCAGTCGAGATAGCAGCATGACGATATCAAATCCGTTGAAGTGGATCTTCACCCTCTCCATCCTCACTCTTTCATCCCTCAGTCTGGCGGCACAGGCTGACAGCACGACCCTCCAGACACCCCAGCACCGCGAATATACCGAAGCCCACCCGCTGGTGTATGAGGACGTATGGGATCTGTGGCCCTACGCCTATCTCAACGATAACGGCGAGCCCGAGGGCTATAACATCGACCTGATACGCCTGATGATGGACGAACTCGACATTCCCTACGTCATCCGGCTCAGACCAGCCGAAGAAGCCTTCCACGATCTGAAGAGCGGCCGCTCAGACCTGATGCTCGGACTAGCCGTAGGCTTCCACGATGAGTACGGTTCCTACAGCAAGCATGCTGTGACGCTGTTCACCCAAAGTGTCGTCACCCCCAAGTCGAAGCCCATCGAAATCAAGGCCTTCCGCGACTTAGGAAAGCCGGGCGTCTCAGTCATCGTCAGCGACAGTTCCCTCTGTCACCACCTGATGATCGACTACGGTTGGCAGGCCAACGCCCGCCCCGTGAAGGACATCCGCGAGGTAATCCAGTTAGTCAGCGCCAGAGAGGAAGGACAAATCGTCTACAACACCCTCACGCTGAAATGGCTCATGCGCCGCTACCTCATCGACAACCTCGAGTTGACGCCAGTCAACATGCCCCACGGCGAATACAAGTTCATGTCGAACGACCAGCACCTGCTCGACCTGCTCGACGATGAACTGACCGACCTCAATATCACCGAGAAGATCAAGCCTCTGCAAGACAAGTGGTTCTACCCCGACCGACAGCATCCGGGCATGTCCCCTTGGATCGTGTACGCCCTCATCGCTGCCGGACTGCTGCTTCTCATCGCGCTGGTCTATCTCATCAGTTACCGTGTGCAGAGTTTCCGCCTCGCCCGTCTGAACAGCAAGCGCAATCGCCGCCTCTCACTCGTACTCCAGACAAGCCAGGTTCACATGTGGACCTACGACATACAGGCCAATCAGTTCGCCTGGCGCAACGAGAACGGCCAGATAGCCTACATCTACTCCACCTCCGACTTTGCCCAGCGCTACCGCCCCGAAGACTTCCTCCTGCTGAAGAACGCTCTCGACGAACTTGCCGCCAGTAAGCCAGAAGGCAACGGACATGAGCAGGAGATCACCATCAACCTGAAGGCCAAGGATACAGAACTCGATCAGGAATGGCGAGACTATATCATCGTGCTCTCCGTGCTCAGCCGCGATAAGAATGGTCATGCCACACAGATCATAGGCACCAAAAAAGACGTGACCCACGACCGCGACCAGCAGCGGCTCGACGAAGAGCGCACACTCAGATACTGGTCGATCTTCTATACCCCCGTCATCGGCATCATGCTCTTCGACAAGGATGGCAGGTTGGTGAATATCAACCCCAAGGCCTGCGAGATCTTCCAGTGCGAGGAAGACGAGATCATCGCTGAACGCCCACACCTGAGCGACCTCATCGACATCGGCTCACTCTCCCTCGAGGAGACCGACGGCTACTATGCCTCCCAACTCCACACCAACTCTGCTCCACATACCGACCCGACCGATCCTACCAGTTCATCTCATCCCTGCATAAAGAGCATCCACCGCACGGACAATCTCTGTATAGAATACCGCCTGATGACTGTCCATGACGATACGGGCGCCCTCTTCGGCATCTTCGCCGTTATGCGCGACATCACAGACTCGGTATTCGGCATCGAGCAGCACTCCACTGAACAGCACCAGTTGGATGCCGTTCAGGCCGTGCTGCAACAATATAACGCCCACATCGACAAAGTACTCCACGAGAGCGATGTGCGCCTTGCCACCTACTCCCCAGACACCCATACGCTGACTATTCACCGCAGCGTAGGCGAAGTACAGCACACGATGACACAGACACGTTGCATGACACTCGTCGACGACACGTCAAAGAACCTCGCCATGCGTATGCTCAACCTCATGGATGCCCACGAGGATAAAGGCGTGAAGGCTGCCATCCTCACCACCCTCCGACCCCTGCGCGCCCTGACCTCCCCACGCCCTGAGCAACTCGCCATCGAGTTCTGCCTCATGCCCATCCACGACCAGAACGGCAACGTAGTGGAATACCTCGGGCTGCTACGCGACCGTAGTGAACTGCGCGACGTGAGCCGTCAACTAGACATCCAGACCGCCAAGGTACAGGAAGTGGAGAACACGAAGAACCGCTTCATGAAGAACATGGTGCAGGAAATCCGGACACCCATGAGCACCGTCGTCAGTTATGTAGAACAGTTCAACCCCGATGCTGCCACTCCCAACGAGCCGGAACTCACCAGCAGCATTCTCAAGAATTCTGATTACCTGCTCCACCTGATTGACAACATCCTCTACTTGTCACGCCTTCAGGCCAGGATGGTAGAGATCGTGAAACGACCCCTAAACTTTGCCGAACTGTTCGAGTCGCAATGCAACGAAGGCTGGGCGAGATACCAGAATGCCGACACACGCTACATCGTGGAGAGTCCCTACGAACAACTCGTCGTAGATATAGATGCCGAGAACCTCGGCCATGCCATCGGCCAGGTCGCAGCCAATGCAGCAAAGTTCACCACGAGTGGTGTGGTCAGAGCCCGCTACGACTACATCGGCCGCCGACTCATCGTATCCATCGACGATACGGGCGAAGGCATGCCCGCTCATATCCTGAAACGCATCAACGACAAAGAAGGTATGGCTGCCTCTCCCGATGCCAAGGGACTGGGCCTGGCCATCACCAAGGAACTGGTCACCCAGATGGGCGGTACCATCGAGGCCAGTTCAGAACTCGGCTCCGGTACCACTGTCTACATCATGCTGCCCTGCCATGCCTCCCTGATCAAACGTAAGAAACTGATTTAGCCCTATGAAAAGATTGATAGTTGTTTCCTGGTGTCTCTGTGTGACATTCATATACGCAGCCGCACAATCGCTCAGCAGCAAATACAACGAGCAGCGCCCTGTGGTGATGGTTTGCGACTGGGACAAGCCGCCATACGAGTTCCTGAACGACAAGGGCGAGCCCGCAGGCTCCAACATCGATGTCATGAAGGCTGTTGCCAAGGAGTTGGGCATCCCCATCAAGTTCGTGATGAAGGAATGGAGCATCGCCCTGAGGACCTTCGAGCGCGGCGATGCCGACATTGTCATTGCCAACGCCAAGCGTTACCGCAGAGAGCCTTATATCGTTTCAGACAACATCATAAATTATAATCGTGTGCGCGTGGCTACTAAATCAGACTCCACACAGACGATTTCGCTGAAGCAGTTGGAACGTGAGGGAGCAGTATTCAAGCCGAGCGACTACTCGGCATCCTATTTCATGGACGGCGACTCGGTGAACACCAGTTTCATGGAATTCCAGACCCCCAAGGTGGCACTAATGGGCGTGCTCAATGGCGACTATAAATACTATGTATGGGGCGAAGAGCCACTCAAGTGGAAGATCAAGGAACTCAACCTGGACGGCATCACCCTCAACGACGTCGGTATCCCCATCTCAGAGGTGCATGTCGTAGGTCGCGACAGGCAACTGATCGAACAGATCGACGACCAGTACTCACGTCTGAAGCAACGTGGCGATATCGCCATCATACAAGACCGCTGGCTGCACCCCGAGCGCATTGAGGAAGAGATAGACTACTCGTGGATATACATCACCATAGCCATCCTGATTGTGGCAGGCATCCTCTACTTCTTCAGCCGGCTGGCACGCCGCCACGTCGTCAATGCCATGCGCGCCTCCAGCGACCTGAACGAGATGATGATACAGGCTCTCCACATGGGCAACTTCATCATCATGGAGTATGATATCGCCCATGACCGCTTTGACAACCGATATGGACACGTGCTGCCAGACAGCGGAATGACCCTCAAAGAGTTCACCGGCCGCATACATCCCGACCAGCGACAGGAGTTCATCCAGAAGACCCGCGCCCTGCTCGAAGGGCGAGAGCGATCCTTTGAACTGAACAAGCGATGGAACGCAGGCACGGAGGACAATCCCAACTGGCTCAACTTCAACGGCCACGCCATCTGTGAACTGAATAGTGACGGGCAGCCAGCCTATATTGTCAATGCCATCCACGACGTGACACATGAAATGGAGGAAGACCAGGCGGCTCGAGACTTGGTCCATAAGTATGAGGTACTGTCAAACATCCCCTTCGTAGCCATGGCTTTCTATGACAAGAACGGCTATCTCATCGCCCTGAACGATGCCATGAAGGAACTCTGTGGCATGACCAACAACAACGACTCACAGCGCTTCTGGGAGAATGTCAGCATGTTTGACACTCCGCTCTTCAGAGGAGCCTATTCCAAGGAATCGCGCGACGACGTGTTCTTCTGCCAGCACATGGAATATCCAGAATACGGCATCGACAAATATATAGAGGCGAACATACAGCCACTCTTCAATGCCGAAGGCGAAATAGCCAACTACCTCTGTACAGCCTTCGATGTCTCCGATGACAGGTTGAACGACAACGAAGTACACCGCCTGCGCAAGAAACTTGTGGAGACCCATAACGACATCAGGCGACAGCACGAGCAACTTGAGTACCTGCTTGCCAACAGCGAGCGCTACCTCATGCACAGCGACGTCGAACAAGAGCAGATCACTTTCTTCCGCACCCCCGACAAACCAGAGCACACCTACAGTTTCTCGCGCTTCCAGCGCACCCTGTCCGAAGAAGACCGCAAGTCTACAATGGACATCCTCTACGACACAATTACAAGAACGCCTCGCACGAGGGTCATCCATCTGCCCAATCCTGTCAAAGGAGAACCAGACCAAGTGTTCAGCATCACCTTCACTCCCGTATTCAACCAGAATGACGATATCATAGGTCACGACGGCATTATGTCCGACATCACCGCCATCTCGAATACCAGACAACAACTCGTCGAGAAGACCAGGCTTGCAGAGGAGAGCGTCAAGAAGAAGAGTGCCTTTATGGCCTCGATGACCCATGAGTTACGCACACCTCTGAATGCCATCGTAGGTTTCACCAGCATCCTTGAAGCCATGGCTGACGCTCCCGAACGCAGCAAGTACGTTCACATCATCCGTAACTCCAGCGACATGCTTCAACGGCTTATCGACGACATCATCGACGCCTCCAGCATCACCGACGGCACCATCACCATCAATCCTAAGGACATCGATTTCGCCAAGGAGTTCTATGATATCTGCATGACGCTGGCACAACGCATCCAGAACAGCGACGTAGAGTTCATAGAAGACAATCCTTACGAGCACATGTATACCACGCTTGATGCAGGACGCGTGCAACAAGTGCTTACCAATTTTGTCACCAATGCCGTGAAGTTCACCAGCAAAGGACATATTAAAGTAGGATACCGGTATGAGCGCCACGGACTTTACTGCTACTGTGAAGACACTGGTTCCGGTATTTCACTGGAGAATCAGAGGGTTGTATTCGACCGCTTCGTCAAACTCGACGAGTTTGTGCAGGGCACAGGCATGGGCCTAGCCATCAGCAAGTCTATCGTGGAACGTATAGGCGGCGAAATCGGCGTCATCAGTGAAGGTGCAGGCAAGGGTTCAACCTTCTGGTTCTGGGTTCCCTGCGAGCGCAGGCTCACGATGTCTGCTGCTCCACTTTGATAAACTTGGTGAAGCCCGTCATCGCAAGGACCTTATAGACCTCGGGGATCACATTGGTCATCTTAAACGTGCCGTTGTTGGCCACAATAGCGCGCATCAACTTCTGAATGATACGTAGTCCGCTACTCGACATATAGGTCAGTTCTGCACAGTCCAACTCCACGTTGACACCCCTCTGAGCAAGCACCTCGCTGATGTCACGTTCAAACTGCGGGGCATTGATGGTGTCGATACGCTTTTCTGTCTGGATGATGGTCTTGCCATCATGCTCTAATATCTTTGTCATATCAGCCTTTATTGATTATTTTCTTCATTGTAAGCAGATTGCGCCCTTCCAGTCGCTGATAGGTCACCTCGTTCATCAAGTTCTTCACGATGAAGATACCCATTCCGCCAATCTCACGCTGATCGGGAGGCAGGTTGATATCAGGATCATCCCTTAAAGTTGGATCGAACTCCGGGCCATGGTCTGACAGCACGAAGGTGAGTTCGCGACTGTCACTCTCGGCACTCAGGCTGATGTCAGCATCCGAGCCCTCCGGGTGGGCATAGAAAATGACATTACTCACCATCTCCTCCATCACCAACTGCAGGTTCATCAGCAGTTCTTCGGCTAGGTTCAGCGAGTGCCCGATGTCGTCAACAAAATCTCTGACGCGCTCTAGTTCGGCCACTCGATTCTTAATAGTCAGTTCTTTTCTCATCGTGATTGTAGGGTTTGAAATGGAAACACACAACATAGTCATATCGTCGCTGGGCTCTGCACCATCGACGTGACGACGAATTGCCTGCTGAACACCCTGCAGGGTAGAACAGGCATCGCCATGATTATTCTCCGTCAGCACCGACAGCAGACGCTCCTCGCTAAACTGCTCCTGGCGCGCATTCTCGGCCTCGGTCACACCGTCAGTATAGATCAGCAACTGCTTTCCTCTGACGTCAGGCACATACTCCTCCACAAACGTCATCTCCGGCCAGAGTCCTACGGGGGCGTTTGACTCCAACTCCATGAACGTAGCGCGACGGTCTTCGATGACCACAGGCGGATTATGCCCGGCATTACAGAAATCCAAGCGTCCCGACGACAGGTCTATCTCACCGACGAACAGCGTAATAAAGTTACCGTTTTCGTTGTCCTCAGAGAGGGTCTCATTCAGCCGGGTGACGATCTGTGCCGGCGTTGATCCGCTTTTAGCGATCGTCCTGAAGAGGCTGACAGCAACAGCCATCGTCATGGAGGCTGGCACACCTTTGCCTGAGACGTCTCCAACACAGAAGCAGAGACGGTTTTCGCGCAGAAAATAGTCGTAGAAGTCACCGCCTACGGCCTTGGCTGTCTCCATCGTCGCATAGAGATCAATATCCGGCCGCTCAGGGAAGGCCGGGAAGCGATTAGGCACCATGCCCATTTGTATGTCGCGGGCAATACGCAACTCACTTTCATATCGTTCTTTGGCCGACGTTGTCTCCTCTAGACGGTCGTAGGCATCTTTCAGTTGGAGCATCTGCTGCCGACGACGATAAAGATAGATTGACAAGAAAGCGATGACGAGCAAGGCCACCACGCCGAACATTAGCATCTCGATGCGATGCAGACGGGCCTCATGAGTCAGCGTCATCTCCTGGTTGGCCAACCGAAGGTCCTTGGCCTCGTTCTCGGCCCTGATGACATCGAGTTGTACGCCGAACTCCGATGTCTGTTTCATCACCTCCGCCGTATTGGCAGAGTCGTTCACTTGTCGGTATTTCTGTAGATTTCTATAGGCTTGTTCATATTGGCCACGCTTCTCATAGGCCTCCGACAGGTACAGGTATCTATTCACAAGCATCGGAATCTTATGAGCCCATGTCAGCGCCTCGTCCATCTTTCCATTAGCCTCAGCATGATGGAATTCTACAATCTCCCTCAGGCCGACGGAGATGTCGGTATGTTTGTCGGCAAAGGCTCTGTATTCGGCATAAGTGCGGTTAAAGTTTTTAAGGTCAGCCGGCTTACGGATCATTTTGGCGCGGGCGATACAAAGATAACTATAGGCTGTCAATGCGTGGACTGGCTGGACGTCCGGCTCATTCAGAGCCTTCTCGGAGAGTTCTATCTGGGTGGCATAGTCCCCCCTGTTGTGATAGATCCTGGCCAGGGTCACATAGTGCAGGGCGGCACTCTCGCCAGGGAAATAGCGATGCAGATAGTCGATACACTCGCGATGGGCCTTGGCGCTCTGGTCGCTGAGACCCATGATACCGTTCATCACGGCACTGGCACTGGTCGACGAATACAGTCCGTACTTGCTATTATGCTCCTGGGCATACGCCCTGACCTGCCTAGCCATGTCGAGCCCCTGACTGCGACTGACCTTCCTGAAGATATAAAGGGTCTGATTGCTCCATGCCTTATAGAACAACCGCTCGTCGCCACTCCTCTGGGTGAGCGCCTTCAGACTGTCGGTGACAGCCATGAACTGCTCCACACTGTCAGTACTATAATAGCGGTACATCGCCGCCGTCTGCCGCTCTATCTCGGCTGCCAGCCCATCCTGCCGGTCTTCCGTATCTGCTGCCATAGGCATGGGCAACAGGAAGACCAGAGACAGCAGACAATGCAGCCAGCGACAATATAACGAGACAGACATATGACCTTGCAAAGATACGAACTGCTTTAAAACATGATTGCACCGAAGGGCTAAAATGAATTCAGCACAGTCCGGCGCAATCGTCATTGAGCGTATTGAATACGACTTACTTCTTGTTCAGGGCGAGGTCAATGGCCACAGCCACAGAAACGGTAGCACCCACCATCGGGTTGTTACCCATACCCAGGAAGCCCATCATCTCAACGTGAGCAGGCACTGAAGAAGAACCTGCGAACTGAGCGTCAGAGTGCATACGGCCCAGGGTATCAGTCATACCGTAAGAGGCAGGACCGGCAGCCATGTTATCGGGGTGCAGGGTACGGCCAGTACCACCACCAGAAGCCACAGAGAAGTAAGGCTTGCCAGCGAGCACGCGCTCCTTCTTGTAAGTACCAGCTACGGGGTGCTGGAAACGAGTGGGGTTGGTAGAGTTACCTGTGATGGAGACATCGACGTTCTCCTTCCACAGGATAGCCACACCCTCACGGACGTCGTCGGCACCATAGCACTTCACCTTCAGACGGCTGGGGTTGTTGCCGTAAGGCACTTCCTTCACCACCTGCAGGTCGCCTGTGAAGTAGTCGAACTTGGTCTGTACATAGGTGAAACCGTTGATACGGCTGATGATCTGGGCAGCGTCCTTGCCAAGACCGTTCAGGATGACGCGAAGGGGCTTCTGGCGAACCTTGTTAGCCATCTCGGCAATCTTGATGGCACCCTCGGCAGCGGCGAAACTCTCGTGACCGGCCAGGAAGGCGAAGCACTCGGTCTCCTCGCGGAGCAGACGGGCGGCGAGGTTACCATGACCTACACCCACCTTACGGTCATCAGCCACTGATCCGGGAATGCAGAAACTCTGCAGACCGATACCGATAGCCTCAGCAGCGTCGGCAGCCGTCTTCACGCCCTTCTTGATGGCGATGGCAGCACCGCAGACGTATGCCCACTTGGCATTCTCAAAGCAGATACGCTGGGTGTCCTCACACATCTGGTAAGGATCAACGCCTGCCTTTTCACAAATCTCGTTGGCCTCTTCAATACTGTTGATGCCATTCTCTTTCAGAGCAGCAAGAACCTGGTTGATACGGCGTTCCTGACTCTCAAACTGTACTTTTCTAATCATAGTCGTATCCTCCTTTATTCTTTACGTGGGTCAATAGCCTTTACTGCACCCTGATCCTCAATCGTACGACCATAAGAACCAGTGTTCTTCTTCATAGCCTCATTGGCATCCATGCCGTTCTTGATGGCCTCCATCATCTTGCCGAGGTGTACGTACTCGTAGCCGCAAACCTCATTGTTGGCATCAAGATACATCTTGGTGATGTAACCCTCGGTCAGCTCGAGATAACGGGTACCCTTGGCAACGGTGCCATAGAGTGTACCAGTCTGTGAACGGAGACCCTTACCCAGGTCTTCCAGACCAGCGCCGATAGCCAGACCGCCCTCAGAGAAGGCACTCTGCGTACGACCGTAGACAATCTGCAGGAAGAGTTCGCGCATGGCGGTGTTGATGGCATCGCAGACGAGGTCTGTGTTCAGGGCCTCGAGGATGGTCTTACCCGGCAGAATCTCAGAAGCCATGGCGGCAGAGTGAGTCATACCCGTGCAACCGATCGTCTCGACAAGAGCCTCCTGGATGATACCGTCCTTCACGTTCAGGCTCAGTTTGCAGGCACCCTGCTGAGGGGCACACCAGCCGATTCCGTGCGTGTAGCCAGAGATCTCCTTGATTTCTTTCACTGCTACCCACTTGCCCTCCTCGGGGATAGGTGCAGGTCCATGATAAGCGCCTTTGCAAACGCTACACATGTTTTCTACTTCTTTAGAATAAATCATTGATAATAAAACATTTAAATGTTAAACAACTTAATAGTTCTTTCTACTAGCCTACAAAGATACTCAAAATATGGTATACATAGAAACAAATAGACAAAGTTTTTTTTTCTTTTAACATAATCTTAGGTATCATGAGGCCATTATATTCAAAAAAACCGTCCTTTACGGTCGAATTACATATTATTATAGATGTATGCCCACGCCAAGCATCAGGTTGTTGGGATAGTAAAAGTCGTAGAGACTGTATCCAATGTGGACATAGGCCTTCCGCAGGACATGGACCTTCAATGCCAGGATCTCGTAGAAGCCTTTCAGGTCTTCCGTCTGGGCATTGACGAGGTTATGGCCTACACCAAAGTTGATAGTGAAATACGGCATGGCCAACTCCACGCGCCCCGACAACCCCAATGCCACCCGCCGATACCATGGAGCCATGCGGACATCCTCGTTTGTGGGCTCCTTCTGTTTGCTGCCTGCAGGGATATCAAACTCTAGGTTAGCACTGCTGTCGTAGGACAGGTCGAGCGAGGGTCCCACGTTCAGCCAGGGATTGAGGTGATAAAGCGGGTTCAGGTTGACTCCCACCACCCCATATTTTCCGGGAATAGCGTATGAGCCCGTCTCCGTATCGAGTCCCTTTCGTTTCCAAGCGCCATAGAGCGTCAGGTCCCAGGTCCATTTTTGGTGCAGGGAGGATGGCGGCTTAAGGGAGGATTCTTCCTCCGCCGACTCAGCCGCAGAATGATTTCTCCCTCCACCGAAATAATACGCCACGCTGGCCTTGACGCCTGCGATATTCAGTCCTGCGTTAGGGATGGCCGTATTGCCATTGCTGAAATGGGTGATCGAGGCGCCCAGGTTCAGGTCCCAGTTTCTGGAGAGCATATACCGAAGATAAAAGTCCAGGCTGATATGAGCCGTCATCTTCGAACCGATGACCCGATTGTCGGGATGGCCCACAACGTCGTAGGCCTTCCAGCCGTAGGCCAGCCCTAAGTTCCATTCATAGTCGAGGGAGAGTCGCCTAGCCAGCGTCTTGATGGTAGCCCCCTGGAAAAGGAAGAGCGACAGAGGATGCCCCAGTTGCGGATTCAGGTCGTGATAAGCCAATCCGACCCCTTGATAGACACCCTTATAGACAGCCGCCTCCCTGGAACCCGCCGGTGGAGCAAAGGCATATTTCACCTTCACCGTGAAGGCATGGTTCATCGTCCGTACCTCACCATTGTTCCCTCTCAGGAAATCATTGGTGTGCAGGATCACCCCTGGCACCGCCTCCACCTCCACACGATGAACGGTCGCACTGTCTTCTGTCATGGCACCTGCGGCGAGGGTATGCGCCAGCGCTGCCATCACGATTTTCAACACCATCAAGCGCTGTTTTTCGTTTTTTATGATACAAAATTACTAAACTGTGACAAAAAAACCATGAAAAACGCGGAGGTTTAGAATATTTTAATTAAATTTGCATGCAAAAACCGATCAACGATGAAAAATATCCTGCTACTAATTGTGCTGGCCCTGTGCCTGAACACACAGAGTGCGAGTGCCCAAATGCTGTCCAAGGGCGTATCCAAGGAACTCGCCGAGTACAGAAAGGCCAACATCAGCAAAATCGTCTACGACCTCTCGTTCGAGATTCCTGCCAACCTTCGTCAGCATGTGGAGGGCAAGGTCATCATCTCCTTCAACCTGAAAGCACCGCAGGATGTCATCCTCGACTTCCTGGGAGATTTCGACGGCAACTGCTATGCCCATATAGAGAAGAAGAAAGGCAAGACCAAACGCATACCCTTCAAGGCCTCCTACCGCGACGAGCATATCATCCTGCCCATGGAGGCGATGCAGGAGGGCACCAACAAGGTCGAACTGGAGTTCACTGCCAGCGACAAGGCCCTCAACCGCAACGACGACTATATGTACACCCTCTTCGTGCCCGACATGGCACGCTCGGCCTTCCCCTGCTTCGACCAGCCTGACCTCAGGGCCGTCTTCGTCACCTCACTCAAGGTGCCCAACGGCTGGAAGACCATGACAAGCGACAACATCTGCCAACTCCCCACCTATCTGTATTCCTTCGTCGCAGGCAACTTCCAAGAGAAGACCTCCGTCCACGACGGTCGCCCCATGCGCATTCTCTACCGCGAGACCGACCCCGACAAGGTGGCACAACTCGACCAAGTGGCCGACGAGGCTGCCCAGGCCCTGAAATGGATGGAGGGCTATACCGGCATCGCCTGCCCCTTCAAGGAGTATGGCATGGTGGTGCTGCCGGGCTATCAGTTCGGCGGCATGGAGCACCCGGGAGCCATCCAGATGAACGACCGCCGCATCTTCCTTGAGAAGAATGCCACCCAGGAGGAGAAGGCTGCCCGATTGGAACTCATCGCCCACGAGACGGCCCACCTGTGGTTTGGCGACCTCGTCTCACTGAAGTGGTTCGAGGATGTATGGACCAAGGAGGTACTCGCCAACTTCATGGCCTCGAAGATTACCCGCCGAACGTTTTCACGCGCAGACCACGACCTGAACTTCCTCAAGACCTACCAGAGCCGTGCCATCGCCATCGACCGTACCGACGGCACCCACCCCATCGCCCAGGAACTGACCAATCTGGAACATGCCAGTCTGCTCTACGACAACATCATCTACGACAAGGCGCCGGTGATGATGCGGATGCTTGAGCAGGTGATGGGCGCTCCGGCGATGCAGTCTGGCTTACAGAAGTACCTGCACAGCCATCTCTTCGGCAATGCCTCGTGGGACGAACTCGTGGCAGTCCTCGACTCGACAGCCCCCAAGGCCCATGTCAGGCAGTTCAGCGACGTGTGGGTCAAGCAGAAGGGCATGCCAACTATCCACACTACCTACAAGGACAACAACATCATCATCACCCAGCGCGACCCCTACAACCGCGGAGTCGTCTGGCCACAGAAGTTCCAGATACGCCTCATCTACGAACTCGGCACCAGCCGCACCATCAACGTCGACATGAAGGAGGCCGTCGCAACCATCAAGGTGACAGGCAAGCCCAACTACATCATCCCCAACTTCGACGGCAAGGGCTACGGCCACTTCACCCTCGACGATGAGTACTCGGTCATCCTGCCCAAGCGCCTTATCACCACCCGCAACGATCTGAACCGCTATGCCCTGCTGCTCACCATCCACGACAACTACCTTCTGGGGCGCATACCGCCCTCACACTTCGGCGAACTCTACCGCTTCATGATGAAGGAGCGCAACCCGCTCATTATGTCGACGGCCGTCGACCACATGTTCAAGATTGCCTTCGACCTCGCACCAGAACAGCGCAAAACACTCGAACTCTGCATGATGGACCTCCTGGGCGAGAACCGCACGAAGGAGTGCCGGCAGTATGTCATCCGCAAGTTGGGCTCCAATGCCACCGCGCCCGAACTGCTCGACAAGATCTACTCCATTTGGCAGCAGCACAACGACCCCCTCTTCAGTGAACAGGACTACATGAACATGGCCTACCGCCTGGCCACGGTCCGTGGCGACACTTACCACCCTGTGCTGGCTGCCCAGCGCAAGCGGCTGAAGACCAACGACGAGCGCCGGGAGTTCGACTATATCAGCCGCGTCTGCAGTCCCGACCCAGCCCTGCGCACCAGGCTGTTCAACGAGATGCTGCACCCCCAGAACCGCGAGCAGGAGCCTTGGGCACTCAAGGCCCTTCAACTACTTAGTTCCGATGTCTACGAGCCAGTCAACAATGCCCTCATCGAGCCCGGCCTTCAATCGCTGCAGTACATACAGCAGACCAGCGACATCTTCTTCCCCACCAGTTGGCTGCAGGCCATGCTCGGCTCTCACAAGAGCGTGGAGGCCCGTCTGATCGTGGAGAAGTTCATTAACTCCCACCCCGACTATCCAGAATACCTTCGCAACAAGATCTTCGAGGCCGCCTGGATGCTGATGAAGCAGCAGTCCTATGTCTCGACGGCCAAGCCGGTCGTGGTGCGTTCAAAGAGCACCCCCGCGAAGTCTGCTAAGAAAGCACCTGCCAAGAAGGCTACAGCCAAGAAGAAATAGTCGTCAGAGCATCTCTATTGTATATCTCTGCACAAGATAACCATTTAAAACTGATAATGATGAAGAAATTATTATTCCTTATGCTGATAACAGTGACGACAGTTTCCGTATCAGCGCAGACAAAGAAAGTATCGATCCTGGGTGACTCTTATTCCACATTTCAGGGAGTGATTCCTGCCCATTACGCACCGTTCTACCCCAACGACAAAAACGACTGTACGAAGGTGGAGCAGACTTGGTGGGACCTCTACATCAAGGCCAAAGGCTATGTGCTGGAGAAGAACGACTCGTGGGGTGGCACTACCATCTGCGGCACGGGATACGGACGAATGGACGCCTCGCGCAACAACTTCATCGCGCGTGTAGACAGTCTGGGCAATCCTGACATCATCTTTGTGTTCGGAGGCACCAACGACGCCTGGGCCAACTCCCCCATAGGCGAGTATCAGTACGCTGACTGGACGAAGGACGACTGCAAGAACTTCCGTCCTGCGCTGGCCTGTCTGCTCGACATGCTGCAGAAGCGCTATCCCAAGGCCAAACTCGTCTCCCTGTTGAACTCGGAACTGAGAGAGCCAATCAATGAGTCGATGCGCGAGGTATGCAAGCACTACAACGTACAACTCGTCGAACTGCACGATATTGAGAAACAGAACGGCCACCCCTCAGTCAGGGGTATGAAGAGCATCTGCGACCAACTGTTAGAGGCTGGTCTGTAACCCGGGTGCGTTTGTAACGATGCCTTCCACGGTTCGTGCAGATGTCTGATACGGCTCGTGCAGATGCTTTGTACAAGTGATAGTAGGCATTACTATACCCCTATAGAGCCTATCAGCACGAGGCGTGAATCGGACTCACTATCTGATGAAATTCATGAACTGTGGCCTCTCCTCACGCTGTGGGGCGGGCTTGCCGTCGGCATGAATCTTCTGCAGTAGGAAGGCCATGTTCGTGGCCAGGGTGCGCATGGTCTGCATGCCCTCGGTATCGAGTCTGACCTCGCCCTTGCCTGCTCCGTAGGCGATGTTCCAGTACTGCGAGGTCACGACGGGTATGTTCATCATCTCGAACATCATGTTCATCGTCTGGAGCGTAGCCGTGGCACCTCCGCGCCTGCAGACGGCAAGGGCTGCAGCAGGCTTGTTCTGTACCAGACGACCTGCCGAGAAGAACATACGCTGCATCAACGAGAGGATGCCTCCGTTAGGCTGGCCGTAATACACGGGAGTGCCAACGATGAGGGCATCGGCCTCTTTCATCTTCTGGGTGATGACGGCGCAGGCATCATCGTCGAACACGCATCCTGAGGCGCCTTCCGCCCTGCACCCGCCACAATTGATGCACATCCGCACCGGCTTGCGTCCGATTTGAACGATTTCCGAGGCTACGCCATGCTTCTACAGTTCGCTCTCAATCTCCTTCAAGCAGCAGAATGTGTTGCCGTCTGTACGTGGACTGCCGTTGACCAGCAGCACCTTGCACTGTTTACCTGTCATCTCACTCAGCATGGCCGACACGGGCGACACGACAGTTGCTCCTACTGCTGCCATTGCGGCTTTCTTCACAAATTCTCTTCTGTCCATAGTCTATCTTCATAACAATCCGCTGCAAATTTACAAACTCTTTTTGATACCGCCAAGAGTATCCTTGTTTTTTTAAGGCTGCATCACGGAATATAAATAAATACTAATTTATTTTGTATTTCGCCCGATTTGCACTACCTTTGCAGTCAAAATTGAAAACAAATAACAAATAAGGTATGATACGATTCTTTCAGACCCCACAGAAATCAGTGATTGCCACAGAGGTGAATCACGCACTCAGCGAACAGGAAATCAAGGAATTGAACTGGCTTTACGGCGAGGCCACCATGCTCGACGCAGAGCAGTTGGACGGCTACTTCGTAGGTCCGCGCCGCGAGATGGTCACCCCGTGGTCGACCAACGCCGTGGAGATCACGCAGAACATGGGCCTCGGCGGCATCAGCCGCATCGAGGAGTACTGGCCCGTGGCCGACAAGGACGCCGAGCACGACGAGATGCTGCAGCGCATGTACGACGGCCTCGACCAGACCATCTTCACCATCAACATCAAGCCGGAGCCCATCAAGCACGTGGAGAATCTGGAGGAATACAACGAGCAGGAGGGACTGGCCCTCTCGCCCGAGGAGATCGAATACCTGCACGGACTGGAGAAGCAGAACGGCCGGCGGCTGACCGACTCGGAGATCTTCGGCTTCGCACAGATCAACTCCGAGCACTGCCGCCACAAGATCTTCGGCGGCACCTTCGTCATCGACGGCCAGGAGATGGAGTCGAGCCTCTTCCAGATGATCAAGAAGACGACGCAGGAGAACCCCAACAAGATTCTCTCCGCCTATAAGGACAACGTGGCCTTCGCACAGGGCCCGGTGGTGGAGCAGTTCGCCCCGAAGGACCAGTCGACGAGCGACTGGTTCGAGGTGAAGGACATCGAGAGCGTGATCTCGCTGAAGGCCGAGACCCACAACTTCCCCACCACGGTGGAGCCCTTCAACGGCGCCTCCACGGGAACGGGCGGAGAGATCCGCGACCGCATGGGCGGCGGCGTCGGCTCATGGCCCATCGCTGGAACGGCCGTCTACATGACCGCCTACCCGAGACTGAAGGAAGACCCCACTACTGAAAAGGCTGGGGAGGCATTGAGAGACTGGGAGGATATACTGCCCGTGCGCCAGTGGCTGTATCAGACGCCGGAGCAGATTCTGATCAAGGCATCCAACGGCGCCTCCGACTTCGGAAACAAGTTCGGCCAGCCGCTCATCTGCGGCTCCGTGCTCACCTTCGAGCACCAGGAACCTACCGCCCCTAATTCACCTACCGCCCCCACCAAATACGCCTACGACAAGGTGATCATGCTCGCCGGCGGCGTGGGCTACGGCACAAAGCGCGACTGCCTGAAGAAGGAACCCCAGAAGGGCAACAAGGTGGTCGTCGTCGGCGGCGACAACTACCGCATCGGCCTCGGCGGCGGCTCCGTGTCGAGCGTCGACACCGGCCGCTACAGCAACGGCATCGAACTGAACGCCGTGCAGCGCGCCAACCCCGAGATGCAGAAGCGCGCCTACAACCTGGTGCGCGCCCTCTGCGAGGAGGAGGTGAACCCCGTCGTCTCCATCCACGACCACGGATCGGCAGGCCACCTGAACTGCCTGTCGGAGCTCGTCGAGGAGTGCGGCGGCGAGATCGACATGACCAAACTGCCCATCGGCGACAAGACCCTCTCGTCGAAGGAGATCATCGCCAACGAGAGTCAGGAGCGTATGGGCCTGCTCATCGACGAGAAGCACATCGACCACGTCCGCAAGATCGCCGAGCGCGAGCGCGCCCCGCTGTACGTGGTCGGCGAGACCACCGGCGACGCCCACTTCTCGTTCAAGCAGGGCGACGGCGTGAAGCCCTTCGACCTCGACGTGGCACAGATGTTCGGCCACTCGCCCAAGACCGTCATGCGCGACAAGACCGTGGAGCGTCACTATGAAAATGTCACCTATACTCAGGATAAGATAGAAGAGTATCTCGAGCGCGTGCTCCAGCTGGAGGCCGTGGCCTGCAAGGACTGGCTGACGAACAAGGTGGACCGCTCGGTGACGGGCAAGATCGCCCGCCAGCAGTGTCAGGGCGAGATACAGTTGCCGCTGAGCGACTGCGGCGTCGTGGCCCTCGATTATCGCGGCGAGAAGGGTATCGCCACCGCGCTGGGACATGCGCCCCAGGCCGGACTGGCCGACCCCGCCGCCGGAAGCGTGCTCTCCGTGGCCGAGGCCCTGACGAACATCGTCTGGGCACCCATGGCCGACGGCATGGACTCCATCTCGCTCTCGGCCAACTGGATGTGGCCCTGCCGCTCGCAGGAGGGCGAGGATGCCCGACTGTATGCCGGCGTGAAAGCCCTCTCCGACTTCTGCTGCGACCTGCACATCAACGTGCCGACGGGCAAGGACTCGCTCTCGCTCTCACAGCAGTATCCCAACGGCGAGAAAATCATCTCGCCGGGAACGGTCATCGTATCGGCCGGCGGTGAGGTGTCAGACATCAAGAAGGTGGTATCGCCCGTCGTCGTGAACGACAAGAGGGCCTCACTCTATCATATCGACTTCTCCTTCGACGAGCAGCGACTCGGCGGCTCGGCCTTCGCCCAGAGCCTGGGCAAGGTGGGCGACGACGTGCCGACCGTCAAGAACCCCGAATACTTCTGCGACGCCTTCAACGCCATCCAGGAACTCGTCAAGCGCGGCTGGATCATGGCGGGACACGACATCTCCGCCGGCGGCCTCATCACCACCCTGCTCGAGATGTGCTTCGCCAACACCAAGGGCGGCCTGCACATCAACCTGCACGACATCTGCAGCGACGGCGACATCGTGAAGGCCCTCTTCGCCGAGAACCCCGGCGTGGTCATCGAGGTGAGCGACGAGCACAAGCAGGACTTCAAGGACTTCATGGAGGACATGGGTGTCGGCTTCGCCAAGATCGGCTACCCCGTCGAGAACACCCGCGAGATAGAAGTCGTCTGTCCCGTAAACGGCGGTAACTCCGCCGTCCACACCTTCGACATCGACGCCCTCCGCGACGTATGGTATAAGACCTCTTACCTCCTCGACCGCAAGCAGAGCTTCAACGGCAAGGCTGCAGAGCGCTTCGCCAACTACAAGCATCAGCCGCTGGAGATGAAGTTCCCCAAGGGCTTCACCGGCAAACTCGCCCAGTACGGCCTGAATCCCGACCGTCGGGAGAAGAGCGGCGTCAAGGCTGCCATCATCCGTGAGAAGGGCACCAACGGCGAGCGCGAGATGGCCTACATGCTCTACCTGGCCGGCTTCGACGTGAAGGACGTGATGATGACCGACCTCATCACCGGCCGCGAGACACTCGAGGAGGTGAACCTCATCGTCTTCTGCGGCGGATTCTCCAACAGCGACGTGCTCGGCTCGGCCAAGGGATGGGCTGGCGCCTTCCTCTTCAACCCCAAGGCCAAGGAGGCACTGGATAAGTTCTATGCCCGCGAGGACACCCTCTCGCTCGGCATCTGCAACGGTTGCCAGTTGATGGTGGAACTGGGACTCACAGGGGCCAAGGGCGCAAAGATGCTGCACAACGACTCGCATAAGTTCGAGAGCGAGTTCATCTGTCTGAACATTCCTCAGAACAACAGTGTGATGTTCGGCTCGCTGAGCGGCTCGAAACTCGGCTTGTGGGTGGCCCACGGCGAAGGAAAGTTCCACCTGCCCGAGCCAGAGAGCAGTTACAACGTGACTGCCAAGTACAACTACGAAGGCTATCCCGCCAATCCCAACGGCTCCGACTACAACGTGGCAGGCATCTGCTCTGAGGACGGTCGTCATCTCTGCATGATGCCTCACCTGGAGCGTGCCTTCTTCCCCTGGCAGAACGCCTGGTATCCTGCAAACCGTCGTAACGACGAGGTGACACCATGGATAGAGGCCTTCGTCAACGCTCGCAAATGGGTGGAGGCTCAAAAGTAACTAATTCCTCCCCTAAGTTAGGGGTGGCCAGGAGGGGCCTGAACAGGCGCTTCTTCAGACCACCCCTACCCCTCCTCGCTCGGCTTTGCCGCTTGGCTCTGCCAAGAACTTAGGAGGGGAAATAAATACTCTATATGCAGAATAACTTATATTGGGAATCGTTTATGACCTTCTTCCGCATCGGGCTTTTCACCCTGGGCGGTGGATATGCCATGATTCCGCTGATAGAGGAAGAGGTGGTGAACAAGCACAAGTGGGTGGAGAAAGAGGAGATGCTCGACCTGATCGCCATCGCCCAGAGTTGCCCGGGGGTCTTTGCCATCAACATCGCCATCTTCATCGGCTACAAACTGCGCAAGTTGCGCGGAGCCATTGCTACGGCATTAGGCACGGCCCTACCCTCGTTTCTCATCATCCTCGCTATCGCCATCTTCTTCAAGCAGTTCGAGGACAACAAGGTGGTGGCCGCCATCTTCCGCGGCATCCGCCCGGCCGTCGTGGCACTCATCGCCGTGCCCACCTTCCGCTTAGGGCAACGGGCACAACTGAATAAGTTCACCATCTGGATTCCCGTCGTCTGTGCCCTAGCCATCTGGGCCCTCGGCGTATCGCCTATCTACATTATTATTGTGGCTGGTTTCGCAGGATATATTTATGGAAGAATAAAACACAGACTATGATCTTTCTATATTTATTTATCACGTTCTTTGAGATTGGCCTCTTCGGATTCGGAGGAGGATACGGCATGCTGTCGCTGATCCAGCATGAGACGGTGGAGACTCACCACTGGCTGTCGACGTCAGAGTTTACCGACATCGTGGCGATTTCGCAGATGACCCCTGGTCCTATCGGCATCAACTCCGCTACCTACTGTGGCTATACCGCCATCCAGAATGCAGGCTACGGTCACATAATGGCTATTCTTGGTTCCGCTACAGCCACCTTCGCCCTGGTGCTGCCCTCGCTGATACTGATGATACTGATCAGCAAGATGTTCATGAAGTACATGAATACCCCACTGGTACAGTCAGTCTTCAAGGGTCTGCGCCCTGCTGTTGTCGGCCTCCTCGCTGCCGCCACGCTGTTGCTCTGCAACAAGGAGAACTTCTCCACGCCGATGGAGAATCCCTGGCATTTCTGGATCAGCGTTGCCCTCTTCGCAGCCACCGCCTTCGGCACGGGCTACCTGAAGATCAACCCCATCCGCATGATCTGCTATGCAGGCTTCGCCGGACTATTACTGCTCTACTGATTTTATTGACCCAACGCCTCAAACAACCTGTCGAGGGCTTCGTCTGCGCGACCTTCTGCCTCGTTGAGCAAGGTGACGAACTTCGAGCCGATGATGGCACCAGCAGCATTATCCTGGGCAGCCTTCAATGTCTGGGCATTAGAAATGCCAAAGCCGATCATGCGAGGGTTGCGGAGGTTCATGGCATGGATGCGACGGAAATACTCCTGCTTTTGTTCATCGAAACTCTTTTGGGTGCCCGTAATAGAGGCAGAACTGACCATATAGATGAAGCCATCGGTGTGGTCGTCGATGAAACGGATGCGCTCCTCACTGGTCTCAGGGGTGATCAGCATGATGATGCGCAGGTCGTACTTGTCGGCCACAGGCTTGACGATGTTCAGATAGTCGTCGAAAGGCAGGTCAGGGATGATGGCACCACTGACACCTGCCTCGACACACGACTGACAGAAAGCCTCAATACCGTAATGCAGAATGGGGTTCAGGTAGCCCATCAGCACCAGGGGTATCTCCACCTGATCCTTGATGGCCTGCAACTGCGAGAAGAGCGTCCTTAGCGTCATACCGTTCTTCAAGGCCTGCGTTGCAGCACTCTGGATGACGGGACCGTCTGCAAGCGGATCGCTGAAAGGGATGCCGACCTCGATCATCGCAATGCCCCTACGCTGCAGGGTGAGGATCACATCGGCAGTACCTTCGAGTGTCGGACTGCCAGCACAGAAATAGAGCGACAGGAGTTTCTGGTCTGTGCTATTAGCGAAAAGAGAATTAATCTTATTCATTTTTCTATTTTTTAAGGAACACTGAGACACTGAGGTACAGAGTATTTGATAGTTAATCCCTGTATCTTTATATCTCTGTGTTCAGATTACATATAAATTCTTTTAGTTTTGCGATGTCTTTGAGGCCTGGAGAAAGTTCGAAGCGGGAATTGAGGTCGATGCCGATGCACTTGGGATGACGGAAGGCATTAACCAGCGCTGCGTCATCAGGGCCGATGCCACCACTCAACAGGAAGGGCGTGGAGCCCTGATAGGCATCGAGGACATCCCAGTTGAACTTCACCCCGTTGCCTCCCACGGACTGGCCTTTAGTGTCGAAGAGGAAGAGGTCTGCGAGACCTTCGTAGGGAAGTGTCTGCGAGAGGTCCTCCTCTGTGGCGATGTTAAAGACCTTGATCATCCGGGGGTGCGGAGATGCGGAGGTACGGAGGTACGAGATTACTTCTGGTGTTTCGTGGCCGTGCAACTGGATATAGTCGAGGCTATAGTTGTCAGCCAGTCGTTTCACCTCTTCAGGATCTTCATCGACAAACACCCCCACCCGTTTCACCTGCCGTGGCAGATAATCAGGACACTTGCTGACATAACGACTCGATTTCGGCCAGAAGATGAAACCCATCAGGTCGATGCCGAGCCTTTCCACCTCACGGATGTTCTCAGCCTCACGCATGCCACAAACCTTGATGATCATAGTTGGGAGATAAATTCGTGGAGGGACAACCCCGGGTCTGGGGTCTTCATGAAGTTCTCGCCGATGAGGAAGCCCTGGAAGCCTGCTGAGCGGAGTGCCTTGACCGTCACGGGGTCGGAGATACCACTCTCACTCACCTTCACGGCCTCCTTCGGCAACAGTTCTGCAAGACGGAAGGAGGTGTCGACGTCTGTGACAAACGAACCGAGGTGGCGGTTGTTGATACCACAGAGGTCCGGCTCCTGTCCGGCATATTCCAACTCAGCCTCAGCGTGCATCTCCAGCAACACCTCCAGCCCGATCTCATGAGCCGTCTGCTGGAGCGCCTTACACTGTGACTTCGACAGGCAGGCTGCGATAAGCAGCACAGCAGAAGCCCCACAAAGCCGGGCCTGAAACAGTTGGTACTCGTCGATGACGAAATTCTTGTAGAGCACTGGAATCCTGACCCCACTCCGACGGGCGATGCTTATAAAGTCATCGCAGCCGCCGAAGAAGTGTTCGTCCGTCAGGATAGAGAGGGCTGCGGCTCCATGCTTCTGATAACTCAAAGGGATCACCTCAGCCTGTCCTTCCTCCTTAATCCAACCCTTCGAGGGCGACTTACGCTTAAACTCGGCGATGATGCCCGTAGCAGACTCCCGTAGTGCCCGTGACAGCGAGGCGGTACTGAAATCAAGGATAGACTCCACACGCCGATGCAACTCCGCAGGGGGAAGAACTTGCTTGCTCTGCTCCACCTCCATACGCTTATGTGATACAATCTCTTGCAAAATATCCTTAGTCATAACTATTCAATTGTTCAGACCACTCCTAGCCCCTCCTGAGTCAGGAGGGGAAGAGGTTACTAACTATTCAGTTCCACAAACTTATTGAAGGTCCTGAGGGCAGCACCGCTGTCGATGCTCTCACGGGCAATGGCAATACACTCCTCGATGCTCTTCTGCCCCTTCTCCAGCACCTGGATACCGAAGCCGGCATTAGCCAGCACGATATTCTTCTGGGCAGGCAAGGCACGATTCTCCAAGACGGCGTCGAAGATCTCGGCAGCCTCTTCCTCCGTAGCACCACCCACGAGTTCTTCGGGCTTGGCAATGGCGAAACCAAGGTCGCTGGGTTTGAAGATGCGCTCGTAGTTGTTCGTGGTTACCTTGAAGTCACCCGTCAACGAAATCTCATCATAACCATCGATGCTGTTCACGATACCATAGTCAATGCCGATCTTCTGGTACACGCTGTTGTAGAGCCTCATCTGGTCGAGATTAGCCACGCCCAACAACTGGCACTTCGGCTGCGAGGGATTGACAATCGGACCCAAGAGGTTGAAGATGGTAGGGAACTGCAACGCCTTACGGATGGGACCCACGAACTTCATCGCCTTGGCAAAGAGTTGGGCATGGAGATAGACGATGCCAGCCTCGTTGAGCGAACGGTTCAGTTTGTCGATATCATCCGTGAACTTGATACCATGGTGCTGGATGACGTTCGAGGCACCCGATACAGAGGTGGCGGCATAGTTGCCGTGCTTAGCCACCTTATAGCCAGCGCCCGCAATCACGAAACAGGCCGTGGTGGAGATGTTAAACGTGTTCTTACGGTCACCGCCCGTACCCACGACATCGATATAACGGTCTGCCTGAAGGATGGCAGGCACTCCTGTCTCTAAGATACCATCGCGGAATCCAAGAAGTTCGTCGACGGTGACGCCTCTCATCTGCAGACAGGTGAGCAGGGCGGTAATCTGTTCATTGGGATACTCTGAGTGGGTGATGCCAATCAGGATGGTCTTCATTTCTTCACGAGTCAGTTCCTCGTGGTTCAGCAGCCTGAAGAGATAGCCTTTCATTGTTTGTTCCATATTATTTCAATTTTCAATTTTCAATCTTCAATTTTCAATTATAGAAATAACCAGTTTTGTATCATTTTCTTGCCATCAGGGGTGAGGACACTCTCCGGATGGAACTGGATGCCACGTACGTTGAGCGTCTTATGGCGCAGAGCCATCACCTGACCTTCATCACTCACGGCAGTAATCTCCAGGCAGTCAGGGAAATCCTCCTTCGACACCACCCACGAGTGGTAGCGGCCTATGGTGATATCCCGCTCTATCCCACTGAAGATGGGATCGTCGGAGATGATATGGCAGGGTGTAGCCACACCATGGAAGACATCCGAGAGATTCTCCAGTTTGCCGCCGAACACCTCGCCAATGGCCTGATGCCCCAGACAGACACCTAAGATTGGCTTCTTGTCGGCATAGGTGCGGATGACATCAAGCAACAGGCCTGCCTCTGAGGGGATGCCAGGACCTGGCGAGAGGATGATCTTGCTATACGGCTCCAGGTCGTTGAGTTCGAACTGGTCGTTGCGTACCACGGTGACCTCAGCACCCAACTCCTTCACTAAATGACTCAGGTTATAGGTAAACGAGTCGTAATTATCAATAATGACTATTTTCATAATTCGTTCATTTCGTGTGATTCGTGTTCGTTTAAAGTCTCTCTGCTTTTTCGATAGCCTTCCTTAGAGCCCCCAGTTTGTTGTTCACTTCCTGCAGTTCATACTCCACATCGCTCTTGGCCACGATGCCGCCACCCGCCTGGAACCACAGTTCGCCGTTACGGGAGACAAACGTTCGGATGGTGATAGCCTGATTCAGCGATCCGTCGAGACCAATGATGCCGATACAACCACCATAGGCACCACGGTTGTGGGGCTCGTATTCAGAGATTAACTGCATGGCACGCACCTTAGGTGCTCCTGAGAGGGTGCCGGCAGGGAAGGTGTCGATAAACGCCTTGATAGGATCAGCGCCCTCATCGAGTTCACCAGACACCCTCGACACCAAATGAATCACATGGCTGTAGTACTGCAGATCCTTGTAGAAGTCCACCTTCACGTTGTGGCAATTACGGCTCAGGTCGTTGCGGGCCAAGTCCACCAGCATCACATGCTCAGCATTCTCCTTTGGATCATTGCGCAGGTATTCTGCTCCTCGACGGTCTGCCTCAGCGTCGCCCGTCCTTTTCGTCGTACCAGCAATCGGATCAATAAATGCACGGAATCGGGAGTTCTCCCTTGTAACTCGGCAGTGTGTCTCTGGCGAAGAGCCGAAGATGCGGAAGCCTCCGAAGTCGAAATAGAAGAGGTAGGGCGAGGGATTGATGCTGCGCAGGGCACGATAGAGTTTGAAGTCATCACCCTCGTACTTCTGGATGAATCGACGCGAGAGGACTATCTGGAACACGTCACCCCTCAGACAATGCTGGATGCCACGACGGATGTTTGCCCTGTGCTCATCGTCTGTCAGTGTACTTCTGACGTCCCCCACGGGATGGAAGTCGTAAGCCTGCACATTCGCCTTGTTCATCGCCCTGACAATCTCATCGACCAAATGGTAATCTCTTTCCTCTTTCCTCTTTCCACTTTCCTCTAAACACTCCTCTAAACTCACCACCTTCAGGAGACTCTGATGATGATCAAATACGATTACCACCTTATATAATATATAGAGCACATCGGGGGCATCGTTCTTAGCCTGCGTCTCGTCCTTCACGGGAATATCCTCGAAGTATCTGACGGCATTGAATGACGTATAGCCGAAGAGTCCGCAGACATTGGCATCCTCACCACTGACCTCTATACGATCGATGAGTGCATGGATGGCCTTGTCAGAGCGATACGCTTTGTTCACTTCATGCTGCATCACGCTGCCGTCAGGATAACTGACGGTGGCCATACCATGTCCGATGGCGACACTGGCAATGGGATTCAGTCCGATAAACGAACGACTGTTGTTCGCATCATGGTAATCCGAACTCTCCATCAGCGCACTCTGCGGATAGAGGTCGCGCAGTCGCATATAGACTCCCACTGGAGTATACAGATCCCCCAGAATGGTCTTGCTGTTTGTTGTATATTTAAATGTATTCATATTTTTTATTTATTTTGTTTACGGTTTACAGATGAATACTTCTATAGGCAGTCATCAGGGCATGCACGGTAATCATCTGCAAACTGTAAACTATAAACCATAAACTATAAACCATAAACTATAAACTAAAAATTCCCGTATTCTTTCGCCATAGCCTTGTTCTTCAGATAGGTCTCCACATCCTTGTCACCACGGCCACTGACGGTGAGCACCACCACATCGTCGGGCTTGAACGTCAGTTTAGAGAGGGCAGCAATGGCATGGGCACTCTCGATGGCAGGGATGATGCCCTCCATACGAGTGAGTTCATACCCCCCATAGATAGCCTCGTCGTCGTTGATGCTCAGCACCTGTGTACGACCTTGTTTGGCCATGTTACAATGCATGGGACCCACGCCAGGATAGTCGAGACCTGCCGAGATGGTGAAGGCCTCCTGAATCTGTCCGTCCTCATCCTGCATCACCAGCATCTTCGCACCATGCAGGATGCCCGTCGTACCACGATGAATCGTCGCTGCGGTGTAGTCCGTATCCCAGCCATGACCACCAGCCTCTGCCAATACGATCTTTACCCGTTCGTCATCCATATAGTGGTAGATGGTGCCAGCGGCATTGCTGCCTCCGCCGATACAGGCGATAAGATAGTCGGGATAGTCGCGCCCCTCCTTCTCCTGCAACTGCCATTTGATCTCCTCCGAGATGACGCTCTGCATACGTGCCACGAGGTCTGGATAAGGATGGGGGCCCATCGTAGAACCCACGATATAGAAGGTGTCTGAGGGATGACAGCACCAGTCACGTATAGCCTCGCTGCAGGCATCGCTCAGTGTCATGTTGCCTGTACGTACAGGATGCACCTCGGCACCCAGCATCTTCATCCGCTCGACGTTCGTGTGCTGACGCTCCACATCAGTGGCACCCATGAACACCTCACACTTCATGCCCATCAGCGCACAGACCGTTGCCGTCGCCACACCGTGTTGTCCGGCTCCTGTCTCTGCGATGATACGCGTCTTGCCCATCTGCTTGGCCAACAAGATCTGACCCACGGTGTTGTTGATCTTGTGAGCGCCCGTGTGGTTCAGGTCCTCGCGCTTCAGATAGAGTCTGCAACCATAACGCTCACTCATCCGCTGCGCCAGATAGAGCGGAGATGGTCTGCCTACATAGTCCCTCAACAGGGCATGATACGCCTGCTTGAAGTCTGCCGACTCGATGATTGGCAGGTAGGCTTCCTGCAGGTCATGCACACACTTGTAGAGAATCTCCGGCACATAGGCACCTCCAAACTCTCCATAGAATCCATTTTTGTCTACTTGATACTGTCCCATATTTTTAAAAGTCTTTGTGTAAATACTCAAGTCGTAAATTGAAAAAGGCCTGTCGCAAGAACGACAGGCCTTTTCGTATATCTCCTCCATAGGTACGCGGCTATCTTCTCACGATCTTGCGAATCTTGAGTTGCGCCACCACCAATAGTTTGCCATTTTTGTCATGTCTCGTTTCGTTTTATAACTTTCTGGCGGCAAAAGTACACATTTCCTTTCATTCTGCCAAATTTTATCGCAACTTTTTTTTCTTTTTTCTACAATTTTCCTTATCTTTGCACACAAATATCAAATACTACGATAATGAAGAGAACCATTACGATGATGATGTTGTGCTTTGTTGCCATGGCAATGCAGGCACAGACTATCATCATAAGCAGTAAGAAATAAAAGATGAAAGAGACCATGAGAAGACTGACTTCAATCCTGGTGCTGCTTACCGCCGTCATGACGGTGCAGGCCGAAGACACGCCGCTGATCGGCAATGTACTGAACCGCCAGACCACCTCGCTCAATGGCGACTGGCGCTACCTCGTCGACGTGCAGGAGTGCGGCTACTACGGCTACCGTCGTGAGAAACTGAGTTATGGCTTCTTCCGCAACGCCAAGCCTCAGCAGCCAGAAGACCTCATCGAGTACGACTTCGACAAGGCAGAGACGATGCCCATCCCCTCAGACTGGAACACCCGCGACCAGCGCCTCTTCTTCTATGAGGGCACAGTATGGTTCCACCGCTCGTTCAACTATCAGCCGAAGGCGGGCCATCGCACACTGCTCTACTTCGGAGCCGTCAACTACGAAGCCATCGTCTTCGTCAACGGGCAGGAGGCAGGCCGGCATGTCGGCGGCTTCACCCCGTTCAACTACAATGTGACCAACCTGCTGAAGGCGGGCGAGAACTTCGTCACCGTGAAAGTCGACAACAAGCGCAGCCGTGAGAACGTGCCGACACTCATCTTCGACTGGTGGAACTACGGCGGCATCACCCGCGACGTGCTGCTGGTAGATGTGCCACAGACCTACATCGGGAACTACTCCCTGCAACTCGACAGGAGAAACCCCAAGCAACTGAACTTCTCACTGCAACTGAGCGCCAAGGAGGCAAACCGTCAGGTCACGCTCTCCATCCCAGAACTGAAAATCAGACAGATGCTGACAACTGATGCCAACGGCCATGTCTCCACATCACTCAAGGTCAGGAAACTACAACTCTGGTCGCCAGAGGTTCCCAAGCGCTACGGCGTCAGCCTGACTCTCGGCCCCACTGACTCCGATGCCAGCGATATGGTTTCCGACTCCATTGGCTTCCGCACCATCGAGACCCGCGGCAAGCAACTCCTGCTCAACGGCCAGCCCATCTTCCTGCGAGGCATCTCCATCCATGAAGAGAAGCCCAACGGCGGTGGTCGTGCCAATGGTCCCGAGGATGCTCATACACTGCTCTCCTGGGCCAAGGAACTGGGCTGTAACTTCGTACGGCTGGCCCACTACCCGCATAATGAATATATGGTACGCGAGGCGGAGCGCATGGGACTGATGGTGTGGTCGGAGATTCCCGTCTACTGGACCATCGCCTGGACTGACGACGACACCTTCGCCAATGCCAGCCGCCAACTCAACGACATGATCCGCCGCGACCAGAACCGCTGCAATGTCATCATCTGGTCGATCGCCAACGAGACACCACACGGAAAGGAGCGTGACACATTCCTCAGCAGGCTCTCCCGCCAGGCTCATGACACAGACAGCACCCGCCTCGTCTCCATGGCAATGGAAGTGTTGGCGGCATCCAACTACCATAACAAACTGCAGGACAATATGAACGAGTACGTGGACGTCATCTCCTTCAACCAGTATATCGGATGGTATCGCGACGTGAAGGATGCGGCCAAGATGACCTGGGAGATCCCCTACGACAAGCCCGTCATCGTCAGCGAGTTCGGTGGTGGGGCCAAGTACGGTCTGCATGGTGCGAAGAACCAGCGCTGGACAGAGGAGTTCCAGGAGAACCTCTACCGTGAGAACACCGCCATGCTCGACAAGATCGACGGCCTGGCAGGCACCACGCCCTGGATACTGAAAGATTTCCGCTCGCCCCGCCGCCTGCTCACTGGCGTGCAGGACTATTATAACCGTAAAGGCCTCTTCTCCGACCAAGGTCAGAAGAAGAAAGCCTTCTATGTGCTGAAGGAGTGGTACGAAGGAAAGAAATAGCCGCAGAGAGAGAGCCCGCTCATCAGCAGGCTCTCTCTTTTTTTTGCCACAAGTCAAGAACCGTGTTCTTCATCATGAGCACTCATGTTCTTGATAAACAGATTGACAAGATGCTTCGTGATAAAGGTATTCCTGACAGCATGGCGCGCCCTGTCTGCTAACGAGTTCTTGTCGCTGGATGGTTTAGCCGCCTCTGCCTCTGCTTCTGCTACTTGCTGCTCGCGCTGGTCGATCTTTGCACGCAGGCTCTCTGAAGCGTGATGATAAAGGAACCTATAGCAGGGCACGGCAGCCTTCATAATATAAGGCGTGAGGAAGGTGGTCGCCACACTGGATGCTACGATGATGGGATAAATGACAGGATTGAGAACGCCCAGGCTGGTACCCAGTGAAGCGATGATGAACGAGAACTCGCCTATCTGCACAAACGAGAAACTGGTAAGCATCGAGTCGCGCATCGTCTGACCGCCCCACCAGCAACCCAAGGTGCCAAAGAGAATCATTCCGATGATAATGACCAGGCTGACATAGACGATGCTCACCCAGTATTCCGACAATGAAGACGGATCGATCAGCATGCCTACAGAGATGAAGAAGATAGCCGCAAAGACATTCTTCAGCGGTGTCATCAGTTTTTCGATACGATGCGACTCCACTGTCTCGGCAAGGATCGAGCCCATCACGAAGGCGCCGAGTGCACTGCTGAACCCTGCTTCCTCTGCCGTCAGCACCATACCCAGGCACAGACCCAAGGCGAGGATAATCAGCGTCTCGTCATTCAGATGTTTTTTCACCTTGCGTATCAGTGTCGGGATAACCAGTATTCCGCAGACGAACCATGCCGCGAGCGTAATGGCCAGTTCGACGACCTTGCTGGCCAACTCGGCCCCCTCGAACTGATGGCGGATGGCTATACTGGAGAGCAATACCATCAGCACCACCGCCACCACATCCTCCACGATCAGGATGCTGGTCGCCCCCTTGACGAAACGCTCCTTGCTCAGCCCCGCCTCGTCAATGGCCTTCATCACGATAGTGGTGCTCGACATGCAGAGCATGCCCGCCAGAAACAGAGAGTTGACCATATCTAAGTCGGCATCCTTTCCCACGAAATATCCAAGGAGCATCATGCCTACGATGATAGTCAGCGCACCTATTGCTGCCACCTTGCCGCTGCTGATGAGGTTCTTCAGGCGGAACTCCAGACCAATGCAGAACAATACGAACAGCACGCCGATGTCGCCCCATGCCTTCACGTTGTCCGCATTCACAAGGGTCTCGCCAAACAGATGAGGACCTACCAAGACACCCGCAACGATATAGCCCAGCACCACTGGCTGCTTTAACAACTTAAACAGAATACTGACTACTGCTGCCGTAATCATCAAAATATATAAATCCTGTACCATACTAAATAATTATCTCTATTTATGTTTTAAGTCAATAATCTGCTGCAAATTTAGGCATTATATCTGAAATCTCCAAATATTATCCACTTTTTCTTGACCCAATCCTATCCCCACGGCCGGTTTCCCAATGACCTGTTTTGTCAGAGCCTATGCGGCGGATGAGTTCACGGCTTTGGAGGGTTTTGATGGTACGGGCAATAGTAGGACGAGAGAGGTTACACTGTGCAGCTAACTTCTCGTAAGAGTAATCGGGATATGAACTTATCGCATCCAAGACGGTCTGCTCAGTCTTTGAGAGCTGGGGCGCCCCCACTTTTACAGTATCATTTACAGTATCATTTACAGTATCATCGTCTTCCCGCATCAGCCTGAGCAGGTCGAATTGGGTGGCTATCACACGGTCGGCAATAAAGTCAATAAAGACCTCTGGACGAGTATGAGCAGCCTCTAACGAATAGATGTATTCATGACGCAGAACGGCAGGAATAATAGCAATGGTAAACCCGTTACGCAATAAAGCGAGATTCATCAGAAGGCGCGCCACACGACCGTTGCCATCCACAAAGGGATGGATAAACACGAAACGCTGATGCAGGGTGGCTGCCAGTTCTACAGGGTGCAGTATCTTCTCGTTCTCGTTATACCATTTCACGAGTTTCTGCGTTTCAGCAGGAATTTTAGGCACTGCCGATACTGCATAACGGCTGCCACTGATATACACATTTACGTCACGGTATTTTCCGGCCTTTTCGGCATCTATCTGCTGATAGAACAGGCGATGAAGAGCCAGGATGTCCTCTTCTGCAAGACCTTCCTTTTCGGTAATCTTGTAGATATAGTCGTAGGCCTTAGCATGTCCTACTGCCTCGTAATGGTCGCGCAGGGGCTTACCCTCAATTGTCAGTCCGTCCTCAATGACAACCTTAGTTTCCGACTCTGTCAGACTGTTGCCTTCAAGGGCATTACTCGTATAGGTCAGTCCAACACGATAGTATTCACGCAACGATTTCAGCGTTTCGGGCGGCAGAGGTCTGTATGCTGACAGCAAACGGTTGTTCTCGTCGGCTTTCTTGAACTTATCTGTTATTTCACTCATACACTCCCCTCCTTCACGTTAAATCCGATCCCAGCGAGTTTCTCGCGGATGCCAGCCTCCTGGCGATGACTCTCTGCAAAGAGCTTATTCGCGCTGTCCCCATATACGGTCTTCTATAGACTTCTCCTTAACTACTTTTCCTTTCTTCGCCATATTCCAATTTCGTTATTGATTTAATTATCGTATTGTCGAGTTCTTTGCTCTTTGTTTTAAGTTTCTAGTTTGCAAAGGTAATCAAAAAGTTTCTATTCCGCAAATAAAATTAATATTTTATTTCAGAAGAGCAACAAAGCGCAGAGGAACGTAAACCGAAACACAGCATTCTACATGAATCAGGTAACTCCCTACCCCCTGACGCGACAGGTTTTGAGGGCATTTGCCTGATATGTCGCCTGTGGAGGTGGTTGTCGCTACAAGTGAGAGAAGAATTCGGGAAATTTCTTGGAATCGGAAGAAAATCGCAGTAACTTTGCATCAGATTTAAGATTCATACATAATTAGTTAGAGTTAGTTGTTTTTCATTTGAAATGCTTTTTGGTTATTAGTTAGTAATGTGCATTGGGCTTGCAGGGATGCAAGCCCAATGTGCGTTTAATGAGATTTAAGCGCACAGGACTCCTGTCACCCTGTGAGTACAATACCATAAAACTGTCTCCGCGATTCACCCTCCATCCAGCCAAGACACGAAAAAACGGAAGCCGCGCTGACATCCGTTTCCTATTCTCGTCTTTCGGGGAACAGACCAAAGACCTGTCACCTTGATCTACCAACCTCACACCACAAAAGTCCCCCTGTGAGTTTTAAATTTAGTTAATGAAATGCAGTTTTAGCCCTCAAAACATTTAAAATTCGATTGAAATCATTAACTTTGTCAAATAATTAATAACTAAACAATTAAAGGAATTATGAAACATTTTATCTCAACAATTCTGCCCGCCATGCTTCTTTGCATGTCTGAGGCACCTGTCCCCACGGCTATTAAGACAGAAGAACATAAGGACATAAATTAAAAGACTATGAAGGAAATTGCAACAACAATCATCATGCTGCTGACGGCGATAGCCGTGAGCGCACAGGTAACGCTGACCGAGGGAGGCGTGTACGAACAGAAGGAAGTGATAAACGTAGAGAATGCAGAAGCACAAACTCTCTACCTGAGAGCACTGGAGGCACTGAGCGACTGGACTGGTACGGAAGGACGCTCGCAATTCGGCATCGACCATCAGGACAAGGAGTCGGCCACCGTCATCTTCAAGGGAAAGGACTATCTCGGTGCCCGTAAGTTTGGAGGGTTGTATTATTGGTACATCTACACAGACTTCACGCTGAAGGTGCGCTGTAAAGACGGACGGGCGCAGGTGAGCGTCACCGTTCCGTCGATGTACGCCGAGTTCCAGGCCGGCAACGCAAAAGGCTCCATCCCGATGCGCGACATAGTGCCGGAATACAAATACAAAGGTAACATGAACTGCAAGAAGGCCATCTTGCAATACGTCGTCGAAGTACCGGCATCCGTCAGCCGTATCATTGCGCTGATGAAGAACAGACTCAATCAAGATGTAGAGGATTTCTAAACAGTAAACTGTAAACTGAACAAGGGCGCAAAGGTGCCAGACCCCTTTGCGCCACTCACGCCGACCTTCAGTTCTTTTATCTCTTCAGAGTTCGTCATTTATATCATATAGCATTGTTTCGTATGCAAAGATACATTATTTTTGCGAATCATATTCCAATATTATTCAAAAACGCACAGCACTCTTATGCATTGACCCCGTGTGCTTCCGATAGCAGATTTTACAATGGTTTACACCACACATACTTAAAAAACTATGAAGAGTAACATCAGCAATAGTAGAAATTTTACTATGGTTTACACCCAACCGACCTACTACCGCGAGCGACTGCACATCTGCAATAGCAGAAATTTTACTATGGTTTACACCACTAACTAAAATACATTATAAAACAATCTAATCTGCAATAGCAGAAATTTTACTATGGTTTACATCTGGGTGGCAACAAGAGCGGAAAGACTTCATATCTACAATAGCAGAAATTTTACTATGGTTTACACCGGAACGAGGTGCGCGACACGCTCATCATGTATCTGCAATAGCAGAAATTTTACTATGGTTTACACCCATATTATCGAGCGCGGCCTGAATCTGCCTATCTGCAATAGCAGAAATTTTACTATGGTTTACACCGGCGCCGACGATCATCTGCTGTGCCTGGTAATCTGCAATAGCAGAAATTTTACTATGGTTTACACCCGACTTCATGTAGGTGAACGGGGTGTCGCAATCTGCAATAGCAGAAATTTTACTATGGTTTACACCCATTTGTTTGCAAAGGTAATGATTTTCAATCATTTATGCAAGTTTTCTGGTAAAAAATTACTCTAAATACGGTTTCTCAACCATAAACTGCAACCATTTTTCGTTTTCTATTTTCTTCGTTTCAGGATTTCTGAGCAAATATAGCCCCTTCAAAGCAATATGATAAGCGCCATTGGCATCGGCATCAACGGGAAGTCTTGATACCCAGTTGCCCTGTGTATCTCTCCCCTTATTTGCCTCTTCAGTAGAGCAGAAATAGTGTCCGTCTTTGGCTACTGGCGAGAGAATATAATCCTCTTCCGTTGCTGCATTGCTATTACGCATCTGCAAGGTCTTTTGGAAAGCATAGAGTAATGTATTGAAGAAACTGGCATTGACAGCATTGGCTTCAATATCTGCAATCAGCACTTTGAGATCAGAGCCCTCTGTCAGTTGGATGCCTTTTTTCTTAAAGACATTGATGATTTCCTTTGTTGGCTCATAATCCACCATCTGCTTATAACCCTTATCATCCATTCGCATCACGATTCGCTTGCCGTATGTACTGACAGTCCAAAGATTTTGATAGTCAGTCTGGAAAGTCTTGAACTTACGGTAGTCGAATTCAAACTCGATATCGCCATTTCTCATCTCAATACGTTCCATCTTCATCAGGAAATCTTTTCGCTTTTCGGCATTCGTGATATCGTTGAAGTTGAAATGATTCACAAAGCCTGTCACAGGATCTATCTTAGAAGTATAGGCAGCAGGGATGTAGAACAAGAAACCGCTCTGCTTACCCAGTCTCTGGAAACTGACAAACTTCTGAGCCATCTGGTAGCCTCTAAGTATACCTCCCTCTTCGCCTGCCTCGCGATCTTTGAAAGACAGATAGTTCAGTTTGTCAATCAGCATCTTTTCAAACTTCTGATAGACCTGACGCTCTACCTTGAAGCGACCTCGCTTAAATCCATAATTCAGATCCTCCAATACCACGATAGCATTATTTTCTATCATCATCTTGGATATCTCATGGATAACGGCAGAAAGGAAACCTTCTTTCAAGTCCTTTATCTTGCCCACACTATCCCAACTCTTACGTGCCTCGTCACGTTCCTTTTCGCGCTGTTCCAACTTGGCCTGATAGTTGTAACTGTTTACGACATTAAAAGTCTTCTGCTTTAAAATCTCCCCACGCTGATTAATCAGGGTGAGATAAATCAGATGACGCTCACCGCGGTCTATACCAATGATATTCACATCTGGATTGCCTTTCAGATAGTTCAAAACATTCTCATTGATATATTCATTGCCATCTGCATTAGCATTGAAAGTAATAGGTACATGGAAGAAGTATTCCTGTCTGGTATATCTGCGGTCTTTAATGATTTCGTGGGTGACATCCTTCACAATGACCTGATCCATATACTGCTTTTCTGCTGCTGTCAGTTCGCTTTCTTTCTTCTTGCCATTATAGAACTGATACAGGCTGCGATATATTGACTCTGGTATTGGCATTCCACTCTTATCCCTGCGATTGAGCATTTTCGAACCCACCTTATGCGATACTGGTTTCTTGATGCTTTGAGGGCGACAGAACAACTCCGCCTGACCATTTAGTTTCAAAACCAGGTTATTGAGGTTCTCGTCTGTAAAGAGATTCTCCCAATAGAGTGTATGAAGATTCTTCCGTCCATGAGCACCCTCCGCATAGTCCTTATTATAGAGTTGGAAGAGATACAACTGACCATTGCCAACCCATTCGTCCACCTGAGATTCCGGAATATCTGTAAAACTAATCTTATATGCCTGCTTCTTTATTTCGCTGAAGAAAGAGCCAATATCCTCATACAACTCCGTTGGAGTATATTTGAAGTTGAACTTGCTCCAATCAGGATCAATAGCAATAGCAGCCTTATAGAAATCAATAAAGTCATGCAGGAACTTCTTGTCAAAACTGGGACCTTTCTTGTATTTCCCCGATTCCCTTCCTTCTAAGATATATTCAGAAGGCTTGTAAACATCAAGATTCCCCTTTGCGAATATCTTATGGGGTAAATCCTTTGAGGGATCTGAAAGAAGTTTGTAAATCATCTTTTTATAGGAAGTTGATGACGCATCATATTTGGCATTTTTTATCTTTGCTTTGTTTTTAGCATTAATTACACCTAAATACGACTTGCCATTTTTGAAAAGAAGGATTGCATTATTCTTCATTTCCTTATTTTGGTCCCATCCATTAGCTAAAGTAGGCGATTCAAAGTTCAGTTTGAACTTCTTGACATCAGAGGGTTTCCGAGTGAGATAGTTCCTTACCTTATTATATAATAAGAAGAGCGTATCAAGTTCCTCGTAAAGGGGAATAAATTCATTATAGAAACTCTTGTCAACCTCATACTCTTCCGGCATTACCAGAACGGAACACTTGTGAGAGAGTTCCATCATGGCATCCAGCAGGCTCTTCACGACATCCGTACCCGTTGGATTATTCAAGAATTTCTGCTTTTCTTCGTTCTTGCACCATTCATTAAATTGCTGCCAATAGCCATCAATGGCATTTAGCGTTTGGGGGATATCTGAGAAATATTGGGAAATATGGAACTCATCATCAAAACACAAATCAGACAGGCAATAGGCCTTACGTGAAAGGTAGGCATCCACCTTCTTCTTGTTCTTGGCAACAGAGATGTCACCATACTGCTGAATCGCCTTATCCTTCAGTTTCTCTTCGATGATACTCCACTTGCCGAACACCTTCTGCGAGATGTCTGTCAGTTTGTTAGCCGTAACGCAAATACCATCTGGATTATAAGTATCAATCTTGCTAAGCAGAGCCGCCAACTCATTTAGTACGTCGATGGTTTTTCCATCACGCTCGAAATGGGTAATGTGCTCATAGAATTGGGTGATAGAAGTCACGAGTTCTTCTTCCGTTTCTATCTGAGCAGGGATATAGGACAAGGTGTCTCGATCAGACAATATCTGTTTGAACAGCGGGATCATCGTCATGGCCTTTTTGGAACCTGCCAAATCCTTATGCTGCTGGCGATAGAGATTTACGAGTTCATTGATACCTCGATATTTCTGCTTATCCTCTTCACTCACACCACCAATCACACGGTTAAAGAAATCGATGCCGTCCTGTGTTAGCAGAGAGTTATAGAAATCGAGTGAGAAAATATCATCAATCATCACGCCCTCTAAGAAAGGCTGCATTTCTTCTGATGCCTGTTGGATGACCTCAGGACAAGTAGCCTTAATCTTATCATAGACTTCCAAATTAGAAAGGAACTTGGGGAAGTTATCATGAACCAATCTATAAGGGACACCTGTACTGATGGCATCAGGACTATAGATGTTATTTCGATTCTCTTGGAAACCTATGAAATAAGAAGCAAAGCCTCTAAATGATTTCAATGCCTCATTATCGCTGAACTCTGGTAAGACTGATGTAATCAAATCGCTGGGTGTTGCTGCCGTCAGTTCCTTGTAATGTTTGAAATCTTTGATTGCAGTAGCAATCTGTTTGCGCATCATAGTCTGCTCAGTTTCCAAACGTTTCTTGGCTTCATCGCTTTTCGTCTTCTGATATTCCTCTATGGCTTCCTTCAGAGGATTCCAGTCAAGATGGACATTCTTCATGGATTCACGAATGCAAACCTTATGATACTCGTCAATGAGTTTCTTGACCACAGGATAATCTGCAGCCTTACTCTCATCATTTTCCAATACCTTATTCTTTTCTATCCACTCCTGGGTTTTGCCTACAGGCCTTAACTCAAAGCGCAGGGTCTTTGATATGGGATAAACTCCTATGAATTGTTTTAGGTTCTTCATTATTATGATGTTGTTATATTCAAATTTTAAACACTTTAGTTGTGCGTCGAAGTGTATATATTTTACAAGTAACTATTTATTCTTGTATTAAACTTCTGGTTTGCAAAGGTAATCAAAAAGTTTCTATTCCGCAAATAAAATTAATATTTTATTTCTGAAGAGCAACAAAGCGCAGAGGAACGTAAAGCCTCTGCGCCTTTATCACAGCAGGGATTGTCCCTTGTGTGCGTAAGTGCGGAAGGAGCGCTTGTTCTTGCGTCCCGATGGTAGCAAGCGGCAAAGCCGAGCGCAGACCACCCCTAACCCCTCCTCGCTCGGCTTTGCCGCTTGGCTCTGCCAAGAACTCAGGAGGGGAAGAGGTTACTCTATCACAGCAGGGACTGTCCCTTGTGTGCGACAGGTTTTGAGGGTGTTTGCCTGATATGTCGCCTGTGGGGACGGTTGTCGCTACAAGTGAGAGAAGAATTCGGGATTTTTCTTGGAATCGGAAGAAAATCGCCGTAACTTTGCATCGTCAATCAGAAAACCTCGATTAAGCGAGTAAAGAGCCGAATGTAATTCGAGCTATTTCGAACGAAAGAGGTTTCGAGCAAAGCTCAACAAAACAACATCTGAGCGACAAGACAAGAAACATTAAGTTTAACAATTTAAAAATAATAAGATTATGACACAGAAGAATTTTATGAGCGCACGCGCTCTGAACATGGCAGAGTTGGAGAATGTAAACGGTGGTCGTTTATTCGGTCTTATCCCCGATGATGACCACACAAAAGAAAATATTGCCCGCAGGTGGTGCTTTTAACCCATCCTCTTTTTTATCGCAAAGCCCCGACTTTCTCAAGCCAGGGCTTTGTTATGTCCAAGATTTTTTGG
>Ga0310695_10000560_pt1 | contig 95185 bp, 78 predicted proteins | sample RumenRJG_04DNA_FD_203882 | JGI IMG/M metagenome (GOLD analysis project Ga0310695, IMG submission 203882) | Bovine rumen microbial communities from Lethbridge, Alberta, Canada - RJG_04 (v2) (version 2) | ecosystem: Host-associated > Mammals > Digestive system > Stomach > Rumen | place: Canada...
TTATGTAAATCGTGTCAAAGAACTCTTTCTTTAATGCCAGCACCCCAGTTTTGAGGCGAAAGCGGATGCAAAGGTACAACAAAAATCCGAAACATCAAAACTTTTATAGACTTTTTTTACAGAAAAATAAAAGTTTTCGCATTTCATTACAATGCGAAAACCTTTACACCTTATTATATATAATATATACGCTAGTTTCTTCTTCCGAAAATGCGGAGCAGGTAGATGAACAGATTGATGAAGTCAAGATAAAGCGTTAGTGCTCCAAGCAAAGCTAACTTCTGTGCTCCCTCACCTGCATCGGGTGCCTGCAAAAGCATTTGTTTGATCTTCTGAGAGTCATAAGCTGTAAGACCCACAAAGATTAAAACACCCACATAACTCAATATCAACGTAAAGCCCGTGCTTTGGATAAACAGATTAACCACCGTAGCGATAATCAAGCCAATAAGTGCCATGATAAGATATTTTCCGATGGAAGAAAGATCCGTCTTGGTCGTATAGCCAAGGAGAGCCATAGCCCCAAATGTACCAGCCGTAATAAAGAACACGGTTGCGACAGAAGAAGCCGTATACACCAAGAAGATATAGGACAACAATGCTCCATTGATGACCGAATAAAGGATAAACATCAATGTTGCCGTCGTCAGCGACAAGCGGTGGATGGCAGCACTAACCCCTATCACCAAGGCAAATTCAGCAATAATCATTCCCCAGAAAAGTAACTGATTACCATAGATGGCCTGCAAGATGCCTGGACTTGTGGCTACTCCATACGATGTAAAACCGGTAATGACCAGTGCAAGTGTCATCCATACATAAACTTTACGCATCAGCACTGGGAAAGCAGCAGACATAGACAGTTGCTGATCGGCTGTCAAGTCTCTTAATTCATAATCGTTATAATTCATGTCTTATTCCTTTCTTTCTAATGTTTGACGGAGCAAAGATACACATTATTTTGGCTATGCGCAAGAGTTTCTAGAAAAATTAACCATTATTCTCTTTTGGTAGTACACTCGTTGACAAGGTAGACAATGCTCATATACGGAATTCCCGTATTTGTTTCGAGACCAATTTCACAGGTGCGGCTGTTCGAATAGCCCACCACGATATGGTTCTCCTCTATCTGTGGGCGGAGTTTACGCAAGCCATACTTGTTCAACTCGGGGAAGGTGAATCCTCTGTCGCCAGCAAAGCCACAACAGCCGACCCCTTCTGGGAGGAACACCTTTGTAGAGCACATCTTTGCGAGGTTGATGAGATCGTCGGCTACTCCCATCTGCCGCGTTGAACAGGTAATATGTAGCGCTATCGGACGGTCGACAGGATGGAAATCCAGTCGCGGCACCAGATATTTCATAATAAATTCGGCAGGTTCGTAGAGATGCATCTTCTTCATGACCTTTTTCATACGATGCAGACATGGACTCTGTGCGCATAGAACAGGATACTTACCTTCTTCGGAGGCCTTCCACAGAGCAGCCTCGAGTTCAGCACTCTTGCGGTCGGCAATATCGAGCATTCCCTTCGACTCCCAGATTTGTCCGCAACACATCCGTTCCATCCCTTCTGGGAAGATGACCTCGTAACCCGCTTTTGCCATCAGTTGGATTACCTCATCCACCAAGTCGTGAATCTTTCCACCATGTTTGGATTGTCCCATCGTCTGGTTAATACAACTGGGGAAATATACCACTTTGAGCGGCGAATGCTCTTCCTCTTTATGAGGTATAGACTTTTCGATGATAAACTGCGTGAGGTCGCTCTTCTTAGGCTGGCGATGCTTTTTGGGCATAGCCGTCGTCCATAGCGGCAAGCCCATCTTGTTCATGCCACGCGCAATACTGGTCATCAGCGTAGGTCCGAGGGTTACATGTCCCAAATGAGCCACATCGAGCACTACACGCAGACCACTCTTGATGCCTGCCATGTGGTTGGCGGCAAACTCGCCGAGCTTGTAGCCCGCAGGACTCTGATTCATATCCATCTGACGGATGAGATGCGTCAACTCACCCGTATTGATCTTCATCGGGCACGATGTTGAGCAAAGTCCGTCGGTGGCGCAGGTCTGGTCGCCATAGTACTTATACTGCTTTTTGAGCGTAGCCAGGCGCTGGGGGTTAGAGCCCGTAGCGGTGAGATAGCGAATCTCGCGCTGCACGGCGATACGCATACGACTGGAGAGCGTGAGTCCGCACGACATGCAGTTGACCTCGCAGAAGCCACACTCTATACACTTGTTGGCGCGCTTCACCTGCTCAATGGTCTCCTTGGCCGTTGAGAGCGCAGGATCCATGAGGTAATGACCGCCGTCGGGCACGCTGTCGAAGTCGTAGTCGAGCACTGGCAGTGGTTTCAGACACTTGATGAAGCAGTCGGGATCGTCGTTGAAGATCACACCCTTGTTCAGAAGTCCCTCGGGGTCGAATATCTTCTTTAGTTCGCACATCACCTCGTAGGCCTTGTCGCCCCACTCGTACTTCACAAACGGTGCCATATTTCTACCAGTGCCATGTTCGGCCTTGAGTGAGCCGTCGTAGCCCTCCACCACCAGCTTAGCCACATCGCGCATCATCTCGGCATAGCGTGCCACCTCGTGCTCATCGGCAAAGCTCTGGTTCAGAATGAAGTGGTAGTTGCCCTCGAAGGCGTGGCCATAGATGCAGGCATCGTCGTAGCCGTGGTCGGCAATCAACTTCTGCAACTTGACGGTTGCCTCAGGCAGCGATTCTATCGGGAATGCCACATCCTCGATAAGGCACGATGTGCCCACAGGACGTGTACCACCTACTGATGGGAAGATGCCCGAGCGGATGGCCCAGTACTTGCCATACACTGCAGGATCCTCAGTAAATTCGGCTGGGATATACAGGCGGAACTGACCCAGACACTCCTTAATCTTCTCGATCTTATCGAGCAGCTGCTCGTGGGTGATGCCCTTTGTCTCTGTGAGAATGGCCGTCAGGTTGTGGTAATCGCCAGGCTCCACACCTTCAATCTTACCAGCATCCACATCTTTCTTATACTGCAGATATACTGGGTCGTCTACCGACGATAGCGACTTGTAGTCGAGCATCTCGGCCGACTTAACCACCAGATTCTCGGCGCTGTACACCAAATCCTCTTCGCCAGCCTTCATCTTCTTCATAGCCACCACAGCCTCGCAACTCTCCTTCATCGTCATGAAGTAAACCATAGCCGAAGCCTTGAACGGATAGTCCTTCAGGGTTTTCATCGTCACCTCAGAGAGGAACGCCAAGGTGCCCTCGGAGCCAACAATGGAGTGGGCAATGATGTCGAACGGATCATCGTAAGCCACCAGCGGGCGCAGGTTCAAGCCTGTTACGTTCTTGATGCTGTATTTACGGCTGATGCGGTCGGCCAACGCCTTGTCGGCACGCACCTTGTCGCGCAGGGCCTCAATCTGAGCGAGGAAGGCGGGATGCGACTTACGGAACGCCTCGCGACTTTTTTCATCGCCAGTATCCAGCACGGTGCCATCAGTCAGTATGATGCGGGCCGAGATGAGCATGCGGTCGCTATTGGCGTGCACGCCGCAGTTCATGCCCGAGGCATTGTTGACCACGATACCGCCCACCATCGCCGAACCAACAGACGCAGGATCGGGCGGGAACACCCGTCCAAAGGGCTTTAATATCTGATTGACGCGTCCGCCGATGATGCCCGGCTGAAGCTTTATCGACTCCTTGTCATCGGCCAGCACGTACTGCTCCCAATGCTTACCGGCCACAATGAGCACGCTGTCCGTACAGCTTTGTCCGCTCAACGAGGTGCCAGCGGCACGGAAAGTAAACGGCAGCTTGTATTTGCGACACAACCCAACGATTTTTGAGATTTCCTCCTCGCCATCGCTACGGATGACCACCTTTGGTATCTGACGATAGAAACTGGCATCGGTACCCCAACCAAGAGTACGGAGTTCATCGGTATAAACGCGGTCTGAGGGCAGGAACTGCCGAAGCTCAGTTAAAAAAGAATTCAGCATAGGCATAAAAAGAATAATTGTTACGTGTATTATTTTCTGCAAATATACAAATTATTTTCTGATATTTGCAATTTTTGTCCATATTTTCATCGATTATTTCAAATATTTTCGTATATTTGCAACCATACTTATATAATAATAACTAAAACCCCACTCCCTATGACAGCATTAGTTTCTGTTATCCCTATTCTACTACTGATTGTTCTGATGATGGGATTCAAAGTATCTGGTTACAAGAGTGCTATCATCACGCTTGCAGTAACAATCCTTTTGGCCCTGTTTGCCGTACCCGCTATGGGTATTATTCCTGAGAAGTATGCCGAGGCCTCGATCTTCGGTATCACGCTATGGTCGGTAGTCGAGGGCTTTCTCAAAGCCTGTTTCCCCATTATCCTGATTATCATCTGTGCCATCTTCAGCTACAATATCCTCTGCGAGACGAAGGAGATTGAGACCATCAAGACGCAGTTTATTCAGATGACCAGCGACAAAGGCCTGCTGGTACTGTTGCTGACGTGGGGTCTTGGAGGCGTGCTCGAAGGTATGGCCGGCTTTGGCACCGCTGTAGCCATTCCTGCCGCCATCCTTATCGGCCTGGGCTTCAAGCCCATGTTCTCGGCTGTCATCTGTCTGGTGGCGAATACGGTGGCTGTAGGTTTCGGTGCTGTGGGACTGCCCGCTACGACCCTTGCCAATCAGGTGGCTGCCAGTGGTGTGGCCACTCCTGAGGAACTTTGCGAGGTTGCCACCTTTATTATATTACAGCTGTCGCTGATGTTCTACATCACACCGTTCTTGATTCTGATGATGACCGACCGCAAGAAGATTCTGAAAAACATCACCATCGCCCTCTTCGTGGGTACATTCTCCATCGTTGTGCAGTTCTGCTGCGCCCACTTCATCGGCCCTGAGACGCCCGCCATTCTTGGTTCTGTGGCAGCCATCATCGCTATGCTGATATACAACAAGCTCTTTATCCGCGACGAGAATCCTGCCGACGAGGTCGTTGTCGAGAAGAAGAAGTTTGGTCTCGCTAAGACCCTCAAGGCTTGGAGCGTCTATGGTCTGATTATCTTCTTCATCCTGATTTCCAGCAAAATAGTGCCTTCCGTCAACGAAGTGCTGAACAACACGCTAGTCACGAAGTTCGACCTGCCCGTCATTGGCAACACGTTTAAGTTCGGCTGGCTGTCGAATGCCGGTCTGATGATTTTCCTCGGCGCTATGATTGGCGGACTGATTCAGGGCATGAGCTTTGGCCACCTGATGAAGCTGTTGGCCAAGACCACGCTGAACCTGCAGAAGACCGTTGTCACCATCTGCTGTCTGGTGGCTATGGCCATGCTGATGAACAACACGGGCATGACCAACGACATTGCCAAGGGACTGGTGCTGCTGACAGGTGCCGCCTTCCCGTTCTTCGCTCCGCTGATTGGTTCGATAGGCACGTTTGTGACGGGTTCAGCCACCAATGCCAACATCCTCTTTGGTAAGTTACAGGCTACTGCTGCCAGCGACCTCGGACTCGTCAATCAGGGCACGTTCTTTGGCGTCACGGGTAGCGAGACCAACTGGCTGGCTGCTGCCAACTGTGCAGGAAGTGAGGGTGGCAAGCTGCTCTCGCCGCAGTCGATAGCCATTGCTACAGCCGCCTGCGACATGGAAGGTCAGGACGGCGACATCATGCGCAAGACCATGCCGTTTGCCATCTTCTGGATACTGATGAACGGCCTGATGGTATTCTTGGGACTGCACGTCATTTGATTGGACAATTGGACAATTTCACAATTGGACAATTGAATAGTAAATAGTGAAATAGTAAAATAGTAAAATGAAAATATGAAGGTAGGACTATTCATTCCCTGTTACGTGGACGCTGTCTATCCTGAGGTGGGCTTGGCAACGTGGAAGTTGCTGAAGCATCTGGGCATCGACGTGACCTATCCTGAGAAGCAGACCTGTTGCGGTCAGCCGATGGCCAACGCGGGGTTTGAGAAGCAGGCCATTCCCCTGGCCGAGAAGTTTGAGGAGAAGTTCAAGGGTTTCGACTATGTGGTGGCACCAAGTGTGTCGTGTACGGCGTTCATCAAGTTCAATTATCCGCGACTGATTGACCACGAGTGCGAGACGGCGAAACGCTGTATGGACGTCGTCGAGTTTCTGCACGACGTGGTAAAGGTCAACCGCCGCTTGGGCACGTTCCCCCATAAGGTCTCGCTGCACAACTCGTGTCACGGTGTCCGCGAGTTGGGACTGTCGAGTCCCAGCGAGGAGCACGTCGCTCCGTTCAACAAGATCAAGGACTTGCTGCAGCTTGTCGACGGCATTGACGTCGTCGAACCCAAGCGCCACGATGAGTGCTGTGGTTTCGGCGGCATGTTCTCTATCGAGGAGACGGCCGTCTGTGCGCAGATGGGCAAGGACAAGGTGGAGCGCCACATGCAGACGGGTGCTGAATACATCACGGGCCCCGACTGTTCGTGTCTGATGCATATGGCAGGCGTTGCCAAGAAGCAGGGCCTGGATATCAAGTTCAAACATGTCGTTGAGATTTTAGCAGCAGGATTATGAGTACACAACATAGCAAAGCCGCCAAGCAGTTCTTGAAGAACCAGACATACGCCCACTGGCACGACGCCACGTTCTGGGCTGTACGCACCAAGCGCGACAATATGGCCTATGGTCTTGACGAGTGGGAGCAGTTGCGCGAGAAAGCCTCAGCCATCAAGCGCCACACCATCACCCATCTCGACGAATATCTCGACCAGTTTGCCACCAATGCCGAAAAGAACGGTGTCGAGGTACACTGGGCGAAGGATGCCGAGGAGTTCAACGAAATCGTCTACGGTATTCTGAAGAACCACAACGTGAAGAAGATGGTGAAGTCGAAGTCGATGTTGACTGAGGAGTGCGGCATGAACCCCTACCTCGAGGAGAAAGGCATTGAGGTGGTCGAAACCGACCTGGGCGAGCGCATCATCCAGCTGAAGGGTCAGGCACCCTCGCACATCGTGATGCCCGCCATCCATCTGAGCCACGACGACGTGGGCGAATTGTTCGAAGAGAAAGGCATCTCGAAGGAGAAGGGCAACCACGACCCCACGTACCTCACCTACAGGGCGCGACTGAGCCTGCGCAACGAGTTTCTGACCGCCGACGCAGGTATGACGGGTGCCAACTTCGGCATTGCCGAGACGGGCGACATCGTAGTATGCACCAACGAGGGCAATGCCGACATGTCGACGTCGTGTCCGCGCCTGCACATCGCCGCCATCGGCTTGGAGAAAATCATTCCCAACTACGAGTGTCTGGCCGTCTTCCAGCGCATGCTCTGCCGAGCAGGTACGGGTCAGCCCACGACGACGTTTACGAGCCACTTCCGCAAGGCCCGTCCGACGGCCCACCACATGCACATCGTGCTGGTCGACAACGGCCGATCGGAGTGGATTGCCAACCCCGAGCACTGGGAGTCGCTGAAGTGCATCCGCTGTGGTTCGTGCATGAACACGTGCCCCGTCTATCGTCGCTCGGGCGGCTACTCGTACAGCTACTTCATTCCTGGCCCCATCGGCATCAACCTCGGCATGCTGCGCGACCCGCAGAAGCATTCGGGCAACGTCTCGGCCTGTACGCTGTGTCTCTCGTGCCAGACGCTGTGTCCCGTCAAGGTGAATCTGGGCGACCAGATATACCAGTGGCGCCAACAGCTGGACGACTTCGGCACGGCTAATCCTGAGAAGAAGCTGATGTGCCGCGGCATGTCGATGGTCTATGGCTCACCAGACCTCTACAACTTCGGCACGGGTCTCGCCCATTGGGCTAACCTCATCCCCTCGCCCATTATGAACTGCGGCCTGAACCCGTGGGCTGAAGGTCACAAGATGATGGAGTTCCCCAAGAAACCGTTCCACGAAATAATTAAGGACTATGAGTAGCAAGGAAGATATATTAAAGAGATATCGCGCGAACGTGCGCGAGCGGTTCGACATGCCTGACCTGAGCGACATTGCGGCCACGACCTACCCCGACCCGCTGTTGCAGTTTATGAACATGACCAAGAACGTGGGCGGCAACGCCATCGAGGTCGACAAGGGCCGCGACGTGAACGAACTCATCCGCGAACTGTATCCCGACGCCAAAGAGATAGCCTCGAACCTGCCCGAAATCACCATTGCCACGCGCAATCCTGACGAGGTGGGTCGTGCGCGCGACCTGAACGGCACCGACGTCGGCATCATTCGCGGCTCGTTCGGCGTGGCCGAGAACGCCTGCGTGTGGATTCCCCAGCAGATGAAGGAGAAGGCCGTCTGCTTCATCTCAGAGAACCTTGTCATCCTGCTCGACAAAAAGCAGATTGTCAACAACATGCACGAGGCCTACGCCCGTCTGTCGAAGCGCGAAGGCTGTGGCGCCGACGAGTTCGACCAGTACGGCTACGGCACGTTCATCAGCGGTCCGTCGAAGACAGCCGACATTGCCCAAGTCTTGGTGATGGGAGCCCAGGCCGCCCGAAGCGCCACGGTGCTGCTGCTCGATGAGTAAGGAAAAAAGCCGCCCCTCCGAAATGAAGAGACGGTTTTCTTTTCAGATTAGTAGCAGATACACCCCTCGAAAAATAAACTGTGAATTGTGAATCTGTGAATGCTCTGTAAACGCTATGCCACGTTCTTGCGTTTGAGGTAGGTCGGCGTCTTGTGATAGACACCATCCTCGTCGCGGGTGATGTAACCACGATCAATCCATGTGCAGAGCATCTGAGTCGGGTTGCTCTTCTTTTTGTGCTCACGGATACGAATGGTTTGAGCATCCTCGTGGGTAAACGCATCATTCAGCTGGTCGAGCATGTTCTTCGGCCCTCGTGTGCGTACTTCTTCGCCAGCCATCTGCAGATGCATCTGCTCACCAAAGAAGTGCATCTTGCACCACATGTCGTAGCGCATGGTCCACAGCACAAAGTTCTCGATATCCTTCGACCATTTACCCTCGGCAATGTAGAGCACCATCGCACGCAGCCAGGCACTGACCACAGCACGATACGACAGCTTTTCATACACCTCGTCGTCGCAGAGCCATGCGGTGTCCTTAGCCTCCTTGTCCAGCTTTCGGATGAGTCCTTGAGCCTGTGGCAGGTCAATCACGCCCTTTGCTGCATTCAGACGGTCGATGTAGGGTTTTAGGGCCTCGCTGAGCTTCTCATCATAGATACCATGAACGGGCATGGCCATACCACGATAAGTGATGATGGTTGAGAACGAGAGGCGCGAGAGGGTGCCGTCGGCCATCATCGGGCGGAAGAACTGCTGACCACGCTGAATGGTACACGACGCATTCCAATTCCAGCGCATCTGGGGGCGACCCGTCACGCTCTGAATACCCACACGCTCCTGACCGTAGTAGCCGCAATCGTAAGCCAGACGGAAGATCTTGCCTATCTGTCCTGACTTGCCGTTTACCTTCAGCTGATCAAAGAGTTCCACCTCGTCGAGCTGCGTATAGAGGAAACGGCCGTGGGCATCCTGCAGCTTCTGAACGAGGGCCGCATTGGTCAGGTCGCTCGACATGATCTGGATGATCAGATCGTCCGGACGCTTGGGTTTCTGCTTGTTGGCACCCATCGATCGACACTCCTCTTTCCACTCATCCTCACGACGGCGGTTCTCGTCATCACGGGCTTTGATGTCGGCCATGATGGGTTCGCAGACACGGTTGACACACGACTTACCCGACGACATCGGAGCCATGCAGTTGGTCATGAAAGTGGCCTCGTGCATCGTGTGGTCGGCATAGGGGAAGTGAACATCCACAAGGTGGGTTCCCAAGGCAGGGAAGATACCCATCGCACAAGCCGACTTGTAGACATCGGGCTCCTTCGAGAGCAACAGCTTCACCAACTTTGGCAGACGTTTGGGCAACTGCGGGGGCACGTCACCTAGTACATCTTCAGTAGTGAGGGTCTTGTCCTTCTCACCCGTTACGCTCTCTGCATAGATGGCGCGCAGGCGCTGGCTCATGGGGGCGTTCATCTTGGTGTAGTCCTTGTAGAAGTCACTCACCAGCCGCTGGCAGTCCTGTTCCTTGGCGTAGTTGGGCATCTTCACACTGAGCACGGCCTTCAGCTCATTCTGTGTCATCAGTCGGCAGATACCAACGCTGAGGATGGCTACCAGCGTGTTGTGCCAGTTGTAGACACCCATCTGGTCGATTTCTTCCAACTTCAGGCCAGCCTCTGCCAGACAGAGATCAAAGAGGCGCAGGTTGCGGTCGGAGGCTGGGGTAACGTTTTGTGACTCCATCTCAGAAGCCGTCGCGTTTTGCGACTCCAGCTCAGGCTCGACTTCAACCACCCTCCCATTTTGGGATTCTGTCTTCACTTCACGCTCCTTGCAGAGTTCCTCCTCATCAATATAAAGAAGGTACGCGCGAGGCACGATAAATGAGCAACGGGCATAATCCTTCACGGAGCCGTCGTAGCTGGCGTCGCCCAGCTGTTCTGACATCCACTGCTGAGCCTCAGCAAGAGACATCCCTTCAGGCACTTCGAATATCAGTCGCAGGCCTTCGGTCGAGGGGGTTACATGGGCCATCACAATGCCCAGCTCACCACAGCGGTCCTTGACCAGTGTCTGGAAATAACCGCGAGGGTCAGGAATGTGGTCGACGTCGTACATCGACAGGCCCGAGGGCACAGCCGATTTGTTCTGTCGCTGGCCGTCAGTGAAGGTGGCATGTGGTGTCAGCACCATCAGCTCCTTCTTCTTGTCGCGCTTGTAGCTTTCGAAGTCCTCGCGGCTCATCTCACCTCGCTTCACCTTTTCGAGGGCGTCGCTGATCTCAGCGCAGACATCATTAGTAATGGTTGCATCCATAGCGGCATACAACTGATTCATGGTGCAGGTCGTCACGCTGCTTTTGACGTTTGGGGCAAAGCCCATCTGAGTAGTAACTTTCTTCATACTTAATCCTTTTTTTAAAAAATGTGACTTTTGTTCTGGCGGGCATCGGTCGAGGGCGCCTCTCAACCAAATCCGCACTACAAAGTTACTAATAAAAAAAGGTATAAAAAAGCCTTTACCACCGCTTACCCCCCGTCGGAAAACGGTTGGAAAACAGTTGGAAAATCTCGGAAAAACTTTGGATTTCTTTGGAGCCCCTTCGGCAAATTCTTGGGGAAATTACACACGGGAACCGACCCTATTGTGTAATTTAGAACTCGGCGCGGATGGTGCGGGTGAGGATGGGAGCGAACTGGAGGGCTATCTGGTTGCAGATAGAGCGTTCGGCAGCAAGGGTGGGGTTGATGTACGACTGTTGCGTCCAACTGGGCCAAGGCTCCTTTTGTTTCATCAGATAGGCGTAGTCGCCATGCTTACGGACAGTATCGCGCCCTTTGTCGGGAATCATGGAACAGATAAGTTCGTCGAAGCGGTTGTAGGTAGGCTTGTAGAGGATGCCTTCATCCACCATGACACGCATGACGTGAGCCCACGTCCACTTCTCCTGCTTCGAGGCGATGATGGCATTAATCTGACGGACGATTTCAATCAGTTTCACGGCCACCTCGGGTTGGCGATAGCGAGGCATGAACTCACAGGGCATCTTCTGAGGGTCGATTACCTGACCTTCACGCAGACGTTTGAGCAGCTGGCGGGCTTCTTCTGTGCGGCCCGTCTTGTCGCCCCATCGCTCAATCAGGTCGATGTAGGGGCGTCGCTGGGCAGGCGTAGCCTTTGACTGCGCTATGCTCAGAATGTACTCTACGGGTATGGGTTCAATACCTGTCAGCGTTGTTTCCATCTTGCGCAAAACTTTATTCGTAACAACGCTTGTTTAACTCTTCCACCCACTTAGCCTTGTAGAGGTCGTCAGTGTGGAAGGAAATACTGCTTATTTCATCGAGAAAAGCCCCCAGATACACACTTCTCTGGTATCGAAGTTCGCGTTGTATCTCCTCTGGCGTACCCTCGGCCTCGAAGTAGAAGCCGCTGTGGCGGTTGCTCGTCACGCGGAACACACCCTCGTTGTCGTTGCCAACCGGTCCCGACAGCTTCATGACATAAAGCGTCACATCGAAATCTATTTGATACACTTCCTCGCCCGTTTCCTTGTCCCTTTCCGTGGGCATCGCAATCTGGCAGCCCAACAGTTTCATGCGCTCTAATATATATTCAGCACCAACAGGCTCCAGCTGCTGGAAGTCGTACTCAATCATCTTGGCCACCCAGAAGAGGTTGGTGGCGGGGCATCCCTCTTTCTCGGAATACGGGCAGATAACGCGGCAGTCGTGCAGCTCGGCATAGTCGATAAGCGTGCCTGCGGGAAATTCCTCACCCTCGTCGATGACGGGATAGGAGGCAGCGTCCGTGATGCCACCAGCCATCTCTTCATCGTCGTTCCAAACCATCAGCGTGGCAATGTGCCTGCCCACCTTACCCCCAGCGTAGATCACGTTGTAGGGCGCTTCCAGCTTCAGCAGTTGTGATTTCATTTTTCGTTTCTTTTAGTGAGCACAAAGGTACGAACTTTTTCTGATACCACCAAGCCTATCGTTCACAGATTGACCTTCGGCCCATCTGTTTTCGCTCAGCAAAGCTCAAACGAGAGTTTGGTTTTGCATTCGCTTATTCACAGATTCACAGATTCACAGTTTTATTTCAAGGGGATACCCCCTTCGAATGTTAATTATTATCTATATATTTATACATATATTAATAAATATTAACACTCCCCACGCAAGTTCAGACGCGAGGGTTCGAAAAATAAACTGTGAATTGTGAATCTGTGAATGGACACATCGGCGGTCAACAAGTCCCACATCGACGGGCAACAAGTCCCACATCGACACGAAAGAAGTGCCACATTGAGCGGGTCAAAGTGGCACTTTCATGTGGTCAAAACGTAGTATTGACGGGCTGAAAACGCAGCTTTCGCAGCTTGAAAACGTAGGATTAGTCCTCGCGATACTCCAGGATGTCGCCCGGCTGACAGTCGAGCGCCTCGCAGATGGCTTCCAGTGTCGAGAAGCGGATGGCCTTCGCCTTGCCCGTCTTCAGGATGGAGAGGTTGGCCTGGGTAATGCCTATCTTCTCGGCCAGTTCTTGTGATGACATCTTGCGACGGGCCATCATCACATCGACGTTTACAATGATACTCATAAGCCTACAGACGTTTAGATGGTCAGTTCCTGTTCGTCCTTCAGGTCTTTACCCTTCAGGATAATCTGCGAGAGAATCATCAGCACGAGGCCGAAGATGACGAAGTTGATGCGACACAAATATTTCGCCCTTGTAGACAGAACGTATCACCTTCAGGATGATGACCAGCAGCCAGATAAGCAGTGGCAGCGTAGCACACGACAACAGCGTGTTGGTCAATATGTAATCGGGCGATGCTTTCTCGAAAGGCACCTTTAGCTTCACTTTCTGCATCTCCACCATGCAGGGCTCTCCCTTCACGCTGCTATAGAGGAACTTGTCGTTGGCACCACGGATGGGTCTGACGGGAACGGTCACCTCGAATGTCGGCTTGAACTGCACAGTCCATGAGGAGGAGGTGCCGATGGTGTCACGTTTGCCGCCAGTGGTATCCACATTGACTACCGTTTTCCTGTCGACTTTTGCAAACTCTTCCTTCAAGGAATCCAGGGTGAGCACCTCGCCATCGCGTTTATCACATGAGTAACTCTCGTAATTGAACGTGAGGGTGATAGCAGAACCGACCAGTACGATGGCCATCAGAGCGCTGTAAATCTTAAGCTTTTTGTTCATAATTGATAAACTTTTATTGAAAAACGATAAAAATTTATCCTAAAAGAGATTTTTTACAGCGTCCACTCGTAGGTATCGTAGCAGACAGCGCGGCCTCCGAATCCCTCCTTCTGGTAGATCAGCGAGTCGTGCAGGTCACTATTATGGGGCATGTTTGACGTACCCAAATCAATGAACTGTGCATCGGCAAAGGCACGATGGATAATATCATCATAGATGGCGTCAACGGCATGAAGACGTTTGCCAAGAGGTGATGCCGAGATATACTGGGAGTGGACAACGCCTTCGTTGATGTACAGCACAGTGCCTCCCAGCAGCTGGCCGTCGCACCCCTTGGCGACCCACAGCTGGATATTGTCAGGGAAACGACTATGAAGCAGAAGTATCTCATCTATCGAATGAACGGGCCGAGCCTGGAACTTTTCCATCAGGTTAGCTGACAGGATGTCCCAAAACGCGGCAAAATCCTCGCTCCGCTCAACGGTAATGCCATTCTTTCGTGCCTTATTACTCGCATAACGACGGTCACGCTTCCACTTGACCAGTCTTTGGGGATTGATGGTTGACGACACGTCGCGCATCACCAAGCGTGCGCCGCACTTCAGATAGACAGCATACAGGTCTTCTTCTGACGGCAGACGGTGATAGATCCAAGGAACGGCCTTGTAAACCACACGGCTAAAACCCTCGTCACGCAGCCACACATTCAGCTCTGCAAACAGCGTACAGACATGGGCTGTCGTGTTCTCTGACGACATCACCAGTCCGCCATACGACAGTCCCTGATGGGTATAGAGCGTCTCTCCTACCCTGTTGGCAGGCAAAAGTGCATACAGCCTGCCATCAAGATAGACCATCAACGAATGGTCGTCGAAGCGGTCGCGGTGGTAGTCCATGTAGTCGCGGAAGAACAGGAACGTGCCGTTCTTCGACTGCGCCACGAAGGCGTCCCACGCCGCCTTGTCGGCCTCGGTATATCGTCGGATTTCAAACATTCGTATCTATTAACGTAAAAGTCGTGAAAATATTATCTGAACAGTCCAGCTGACCATCAGCGTGGCAAGGACACAAGCTGCGAGCATCAGCACGGCGGGCATGTCGGGCAGCCGATGCTGCAGACAGCCGATGAGCATCTGATGGGTGAGAAACACGGGCATAGCCAGCGAGCCCAGAAAGAGCATGGGCTTAGACCGCAGCCAGCGCGACACACTACCCTGCTGTTGCACGAAAACCAAGATGAACGGCACCAGCACCAGCCAATACATAGGCGCGTTGCGGAATTTGGCGTCAACATAGGGATAGGCCGCCAGCGACAGCACGACGACGACAACCAGCAACGGCTCTGCCCAACGGCTGGCGGGAAAGGCTTTCCGCTCGTACCATCGGCAAAGGAGCATGCCCAGGTAGAAATCGACAAACCGCACCGCAGGAAACACGTAAAGCACGGCATTGACACGCTCGTAGGGCGTCAGCAAGTATACTGCGACATAGGCCGCAAGAATCGCCACAGACAGCTGTTTCGACAGATGGCGATAGGCCCAGGGAAAGAGCAGATAGCAGCACATCAGGCTCGACAGGAACCACGACACGCTGTTGCACGAGAAATACCAGCCGGCGTCAGGCACCCAACTCTGAAGCAGCAACAGATTGAGCAACACCTTCAGGTTCAGGGGCGAATGGCCCAGCAGCACCCACGCCAGCAGGCAGAGCAGATGGAGGGGATATAGCTTACGCAGGCGACGCCAAAGAAAATGGCCATAGCGGAACGTACCATCGCGCAGCTGCCGCCCATAGCCCAGCGAACAGGCAAAGCCGCTGAGCAGAAAGAAAAATGCGACACCACAGTCGCCGCCTGCATCCAGCGCACGAATGTCACGATAGGCAAAGTGCGACAAGAAAATCAGCATCACAAAGATGAAGCGCAGCGACTGTAGTGTCTCGATCATTTCACACGCTTAGTGTTCAAACTTCGTATAGGGGTCGGTGCCGAGCACGGTCTTAGCCAGTCGCTTGGCTTTGTCGCGCAGGGCGTTGACGTCGTCGCCCACCTCGCCATAGCAGAGCACGACACCCATGCGGCGACCCTTGTGGGCCTCGGGTTTGCCGAAGATGCGGATGCGCGTGCGGTCTTCCTTCAGCGCGTCGACGAGATTGTAAGGCAGCAGCGAGCGGTCGACGGGTGTCTTGGCCTCTTGCGGCGACAGAATGACGGCCGAGGCTCCAGCATGCTCGAGATGAATGCCAGCAATGGGCAGACCCAACACAGCACGCAGATGCAGCTCGAACTCCGAGAGGTTGGTGGTATGACCCAGCGTCACCATGCCGGTATCGTGCGGACGCGGCGAGAGCTCAGAGAAGATTACCTCGCCCTGCTTCGTCAGGAAGAACTCGACGCCCCAGATGCCGGCACCCGTCAGCGCCCTGGTGACCTTGTCGGCCATCGTCTGTGCCTGCTTCAGCGCCTCGTCAGAAATCTTATAGGGTTGCCACGACTCACGGTAGTCGCCAGCCCTCTGCACGTGTCCGATTGGCGGACAGAACAGCGTGGGCCAGCCGTGCTGCTGGGTAACGGTGAGCAGCGTGAACTCAGAGTCGAAGTCGATGAATTCTTCAATGATGACCTCCTTCACGTCACCTCGCGAACCTTCCATAGCCTCGCGGAAAGCTGTCTCGAGCTCGTCAGCATTGTACACATAGCTCTGACCGTGACCAGACGACGACATCAGGGGCTTGACCACGCAGGGGAAACCAATCTCGTCGGCAGCCTTCTTAAACTCGTCGAACGTCTTGGCATAGAAGTACTTAGCGGTGCGCAGACCCAACTCCTTGGCAGCCAGGTCGCGAATGGCACGGCGGTTCATGGTGAAGTTGACGGCACGAGCCGACGGCACCACCTGAATACCCTGCTCTTCGAACTTAAACAGGCGCTCGGTGCGAATGGCCTCGATTTCAGGCACGATGATGTCGGGCTGGTGCTTCTTGACCACAGCTTCCAGCGCGTCGCCATCGAGCATAGAAAACACCTCGCGCTCGTCGGCCACCTGCATGGCTGGCGCATTGTCGTAGCGGTCGCAGGCAATGACATACTGGCCGGCACGCATGGCGGCAATCACAAACTCCTTGCCCAGTTCGCCTGAGCCTAATAATAGTATCTTTTTCATCGTCCAGCGTACATATTATCGTAATACTTCTGGTAGTCGCCCGAGGTAACGTTGTCGAGCCACTCCTGATTGTCGAGATACCAGCGAACGGTCTTCTCTATTCCCTCCTCGAACTGCAATGAGGGCTCCCAACCGAGTTCGCGCTGTAGCTTCGACGAGTCGATGGCGTAGCGCAGGTCGTGGCCGGCACGGTCGGTGACATAGGTGATGAGATCCATATCCTCACCCTCCTTACGACCCAGCAGGCGGTCGACGGTATTGATGACCACCTTGATGATGTCGATGTTCTTCCACTCGTTGAAGCCGCCGATGTTGTAGGTCTCGGCTATCTTGCCCTGATGGAAGATGACGTCGATGGCACGGGCGTGGTCGACGACGTACAGCCAGTCGCGCACATTCTCACCCTTGCCATAGACGGGCAATGGCTTGCGGTGGCGTATGTTATTGATAAACAGCGGAATCAGCTTCTCAGGGAACTGATAGGGGCCATAGTTATTCGAGCAGTTGGTGACGATGGTGGGTATTCCAAACGTGTCGTGGAACGCACGCACGAAGTGGTCGCTCGATGCCTTTGATGCTGAGTATGGTGAATGAGGATTATACTTTGTTGTCTCCAGGAAGAACTTATCGCCATAAGCCAGATGATGCTCTGAGCTTGAAGCGGTAGTTGTGAATGGAGGCTCGATACCCTCTGGGTGTGTCAGCTCGAGTGCGCCATAAACCTCATCAGTTGAGATATGGTAGAAACGCTTGCCCTCGTACTTCTCAGGCAGACTCTCCCAATAGGCCTTGGCAGCCTGCAGGAGCGACAGCGTACCCATCACGTTGGTCTGGGCAAACGTAAACGGGTCCTTGATAGAGCGGTCTACGTGACTCTCAGCAGCCAGGTGGATGATGCCGTCGACCTTCTTGTCCTGCATCAGCTTCAGGAAGGCGTCGAAGTCGCAAATGTCCATCTTTACAAACTCGTAGTTGGGCTTGTCCTCGATGTCCTTCAGGTTGGCGAGGTTGCCCGCATACGTCAGCTTGTCCAGATTGATGATGTGATACTCAGGATACTTGTTCACAAACAGGCGCACCACGTGGCTTCCAATAAAGCCTGCGCCACCAGTAATAACAATCGTTCTGTTCATATTATTTCGTTTTTCGATGTTTCGATATTTCGTTATCTTCCTAATGTAATAACTTCGCAATCGCTGAATTTATTGCCCTCAATGGTCAGTCTTACCAGCGTGCGCTCTTTGTGCCAGCCCTGCAGACCTGCAGCCCCTGGATTGATATGTAGCATGTTCAGCGTCTTGTCGAACTGCACCTTTAATATATGTGAATGCCCAGCCACAAAGAGCTGCGGCGGATTGGCATACAGCTGTCCGCGCACAGAGTAGTCGTAGTTGCCTGGATAGCCGCCGATATGCTTGATGAGCACGTCGACATCCTCGCATTTAAAGCGGTTCAGCTCGCGATACATCAGTCGCAGATCGCCACCGTCGCAATTGCCGCACACGGCACGAAACGGACGGAAAGCCGCCAGCCGCTCAGCCACCTCAACACTACCTATGTCGCCTGCGTGCCATATCTCGTCGCACGGCTCGAAGTAGTGCAGGTATTTCTCGTCCCAATATGCGTGGGTGTCGCTGATGATGCCTATCTTCTTCATAGTCCAAAGCGTTTACGGATGAAGTCGGCTATCAGCCTCTCGGTAGCCTGCAAGCCAAGAATCGAGGCATCAATGCACAGGTTGTACGACTCGGCAGCACCCCACCGTTTGCCCGTATAGTAGTTATAGTAGGCCGCACGCTTAGCCTCGCGCTGTTGCAAGAGCTTCTTGGCCTCAGCGAAATCCAGTTGCTGCTTGGCCATAATCTGCTCGATACGGAAGCGCTTCGAGGCGGTGACAAACACGCTGACCACATCGGTACGCTCTCGCAGAATGTACTCTGCACAGCGGCCCACAAAGACACACGAGCCCTCGTCGGCAGCCTTCATAATGGCGTCGCTCTGAAACTTGAAAAGGCTCTCGCGCGAAATGCTGGAACCATAGACGCTACCGCTATTGACGTGCGAAGCACCCAGATTGAGCAGACCTTTCAAGATGCCCTTGCGCTCGTCGTTCTGCTCGAACACTTTTTCAGAAAAGCCGCTCTCCTTGGCGGCAAGGTTCAGCAGTTCCCTGTCGTAATACTTCGCGTTGAAGTCCATCGCCAACATGCGGGCGATATCGTGGCCGCCACTGCCCAGCTGGCGACCCACACAGATGATGATATGCTTATTGGCCATTTCTCTTTAGTTTTTTCATATACCAAATCAGAAGGGGTATCGTCATTGCAAACGAACCGAAGTCGCTGGCACACATCGAGTACCACACACCGTCAAGACCCCAGAACAGCGGGAAGATGTAGGCCATCGGAATCAACAGCGTCAGCTGGCGCGACAGCGAGAGGAAGATACTGATCTTCACCTTGCCGATGCACTGGAAGAAGTTAGTGATGACAGCCTGCGAAGCCACCACGAAGAACACCATCATGTTCAGTCGGATGCCTCGTGCAGCCATATCGATCAGCGTCTGGTCGGTGGTGAAGATGCGTGCTATCTGTGGGGCAAAGAGCATCGACAGCGCCCAACCCGTCAGCAAGATAGCCGTCGACGAGCCAATGGCAAGCCACAGACAGCGGAACATACGGTCATAGCGCTCGGCACCAAAGTTATAGCCCACAATAGGCTGCATACCTTGGTTCATACCCATCACAAACATGAAGAGCATCATCACTACCGAGTTGGCTATCGAATAGGCGCCTACGGCCATATCGCCGCCATAGCGCACAAACTGGTTGTTCATGAAGATGACCACCAGACAGGCACAGAGATTCATCAGGAATGGCGAGATGCCTATCGCAATGATGTTTCTGACGAGGTCGCCCTTCAGCTTATAGATGCCACGTTTCAGGTGCAGTATCTCTTTCTTGTCGCTGAACTGCCACATCTGCCAGCAAAGAGCCAGCGACTGCGAGGTGATGGTGGCCAAGGCCGCTCCGCGTATGCCCCAACGGAACCACCACACGAAGGCAATGACCAGCACGACGTTGCACGCTACGGTAAACAGCGTGGCATACATGGCGTGGCGAGGCTTGCCTGCCGCACGCAGCACGGCATTCATACCAAAGTACATGTGCGTCACCATATTGCCCAGCAGAATGATGTTCATAAACTCACGGGCATAGGGCAACGTCACGTCAGAAGCGCCAAAGAAGCGCAGAATGGGGTCGAGGAACAGCAGGCTGACCACCATGAACGTGAAACCCACAATCAGGTTCAGCGTTATCGTGTTGCCCAACAGGTACTCTGCACGTTTATAGTCGCGTTGGCCCAACTTCACGCTGATGCACGTCGAGGCACCCACACCCACAGCAGCGCCAAAGGCCGCGCTCAGGTTCATAAAGGGGAAGGTGATGCCCAGACCTGCAATAGCCTCAGGGCCCACCAACTGGCCGATAAACGCGCGGTCAATGATGTTGTAGAGGCTCGAAGCTGTCATAGCCACGATAGCCGGCAGAGCATACTGCGTCAACAGTTTGCCCACAGGTTTCGTGCCCAGTTCAAGTGTTGCTTGTTTGTTGTCCATAGATAATAATGTGCAAAATTACTGCTTATTCTCGTGATAACCAAAAAATATCCCATAATTCATGTCTGTTTTTCATTTTTTTATTACCTTTGCACTTTGATAGTAATCTTTACGACGAATCATGCAACGAAGGCTGATACTCTTCATTACGATACTGCTGACAACCTTACTGAAGGCTGCCAACACGCCTGAGATGGCTGAGCGCATCAAGTACAAACAGGCGCCGGCTTTCATCTATCGTGTCACGCTGGCCGACAAGAAGGGAACGCCCTATTCGCTACATCACCCTTCGCGATTCCTGTCACATCGCAGCATAGAGCGACGCAAGCGCCAGCACCTGCCGTTAGACTCTACCGACCTGCCTGTCAGTCCGTCATACGAGCGTCAGATAAAGGCCAGCGGAGCAACCATCATTGGCCGCAGCCGTTGGCAGAACACGCTGTTAGTATGGCTGAAAGACTCTTCGCACATCACCCAATTGCGCACCCTACCCTTCGTCAAGGCGTGTCGCATGGTGTGGCAGGCGCCTGACTCCATCACACCTTCAGCCGAGCGCACCAAGTATCACGACCATTTCGAGGAGCACCACAAGGGCGACCAACTCTACGGACAGTCGTTCCATCAGATTGAGAGCCTGGGCGGCAACCGCCTGCATGAGGAGGGTCTGCGTGGCGAAGGTATGATGATAGCCATCCTCGACGGAGGATTCAACAACGTAGACCGTATTCCTGCCTTTTCACATATTGACATCTGTGGCTCGCGCGACTTTGTCCGCCCAGCCTCGCCCAGCATCTTTGCGGAAACCGACCACGGCACGAAAGTGCTGTCGGCAATGGGTATCGACGAACCGTTCTACTTTGTGGGAACGGCTCCTCACGCCAGCTACTGGCTGTTGCGCTGTGAAGACCAGCAGAGCGAACAGGAAGTGGAAGAGGACTACTGGACGATGGCGGCCGAATTTGCGGACTCCGTAGGTTGCGACCTCATCAATTCGTCGCTGGGCTACAGCAAGTATGACCACCCGCAGATGTCGCACCCCTTATGGCATCTGAACGGGCACACGGCATTCATCAGCCGCTCGGCATCACTCCTGGCCTCGAAAGGTATCGTGCTGGTCAACTCAGCAGGCAACAGCGGCATGGGACCATGGAAGAAAATCGGCGTGCCTGCCGATGCCGATAACATACTGACCGTTGGTGCCGTTACAGACGAAGAGCCACACGCTATTGCTCCCTTCAGTTCTATTGGTCCCTCACAGGATGGGCGCATCAAACCTGACGTCGTCGCTATTGGTGCCCCAGCCTTTCTGGTAAACGGCCGAGGGGTCATCATGGAAGATATGGGAACCTCCTTCTCGGCACCACTCATCTGCGGACTGGCTGCCTGCCTGTGGCAGTCGAAACCAGACATGCCTGCCACCACACTGATAGAACTGATCAGGCAGACGGGCAACAACAGCGAACACCCAGACAATATCTACGGCTATGGTCTGCCTGACTTCTGGAAGGCCTACCAAGCCGCCCACCCATAAGTCCTATAAGTCCCATGAGTCCTATAAGTCAAATGAGCCCCATGAGCCCGCAACGCTACTCTCTCCGCCAGCTGAACTTGCTGGTACGCGAGGCCATAGAAGATGCCCTACCCGATGAATACTGGGTGGAGGCAGAACTGTCGGAGTGTCGCGAAAACAGTGGCCACTGCTATATGGAGCTGATTGAGAAAGACGAGCGTAGCAATACGCCTGTGGCACGAGCCTCAGCAAAATGCTGGCGACAGACGTGGCTGATGGCCAAGCCCTACTTTGAGCGTACTACAGGACAACCTTTGCGTGCAGGCATGAAGGTGTTGCTACGCGTCTATGCCCAATTTCACGAGGCTTACGGATTCTCGTGGATTGTCACCGACATTGACCCCACCTACACCTTGGGCGATATGGCCCGCAAGCGTCAGGAGATTATCCGCCAACTGAAAGAGGAAGGGGTGTTCGACCTACAGCGTGAGCTCCACATACCCACCTTTGCTAAACGCATTGCCGTCATCTCGGCACAGAATGCAGCAGGCTATGGCGACTTTTGCCGGCAACTGGAGGACAACGACTACGGCTTTCGTTTCGAGGTGACGCTATTCCCTGCCATCATGCAAGGCGAGCAGGTGGAAACATCCGTCATCAGCGCGTTGAACAACGTCTACGAGCGTATTCACGACTTTGATGTCGTCTGTATACTGAGAGGTGGTGGTGCCTCTGCCGACCTTAGCGGTTTCGACACGCTGGCCTTAGCAGAGAACGTGGCACAGTTTCCATTGCCCATCATCACAGGCATTGGCCATGATCGCGACGAGAGCATACTCGACATGATAAGCCACACACGCGTAAAAACGCCTACCGCTGCTGCTGCTTTCCTCATCGACCATCTGCGCAACGTTTGGGAACGTATCAGTCAACTGGCCATGCTCATACCCACACTCGCTCTTCGCGTATTGAGCGAATCAAGACATCGTATAGAACTGTTGGAGAACCGCCTGCCGGTAGCCATTGAGCGACGGATGACCACACAGCGAAATCTGCTGGAGAACCTCACGATAAAGCTACAGGGCTTCGACCCGCAACTGCTATTGAGCCGAGGCTACAGCATCACGTTGCACAATGGGCGTGCCGTACGTGACCCCAAACAGCTGAAGCCTGGCGAAGAAATTGAGACAAGAGTAGAAAAAGGAACCATCAAATCGATAGTACAATGAACGAAGAAACCAAATACGAAGAGGCTTTGGCCCAGTTGGAGACCATCGTCCGCAAGATGGAGCAGAACGAGTTTGACATAGACGAACTCGCCGTGCAGCTGAAAACTGCACAGCGACTCATCAAGTTCTGCAAGGACAAGCTGACCAAGACAGAAGCAGATATTCTAAAGATTCAGGACGAGCGGGAGTAAAACAACCCTCGCTCTTTGCTGAAGACATTACAGGAACACGCCGATAGAAATGGAACGGAACTGGGGATTCTCAACACCATCTGCTGTGCATTTCTTCAGCACACTCATGGGAGAATACTTGCAGTAGATACCTACCCTCTTGTAGTGCAGAATGCCCATGATGTCAACGGTTACAGGACGATAGCCGATACCCTTGACGCTGATTTCAGACTCGTAATCACCCACCGTATATTCATTGTTGAGACGGCCATATAGGTTGAAGTTCACAACAGGGCCAAGCGAGAACTTGACTTTGCTGTCGTGGCCAAACTTCTGCGTAAACAAGAAGGGAACAGAAAGACTGAAGATACTGACACACGAACGCTTGTCGCCGGCATTGTCAGGATAATCAGACAAGCCTATCACGCTGTTTGCATCTTTGTCAAACATCTTGTCCGTGTCAAGCGTATATTTGCGCCAATTACACCAGAGGCCGACAGAATAGCTCTGCAAGGCCTTTGCAGGAGTGTAGGAGTATCTGAGACCTATCAGGAACTCACGTGATTTGAAAGGAGCAAAACTCATTCCATTAGGAACGTTGGTGGCAATATTAAAGCCATAAGCCAAATCCAGATTCAGCTTAGAGCCTTCCGTGTCAAACACACGCTTTCTGATGGTCTTAGCGTCTTTCTTCGTAATGGTGTTCTCGTAAAAGTAGTCGTCATTGCCTTTCTTGCCCTTTACAGTAATGGTCTGTACAGAGTCGCTGGCAATAATCGTTACCTTGTTGGCATTGATAATGACGGTTGTGTCATTCTTCTCGCTGGCATAGCTGGCCGTCATTGTGGTCAGGGCCAACATCATTAGTAAAATACTTTTTTTCATTTTAATCATGTTTATGGCATTGCTCTTGCAAAATGCGGTGCAAAGTTACACAAAAAACTACTATAAACTATATTTTCGTACTTTTTTTTTGCATAAGCGAAGTATTTTGCGTACTTTTGTGGCCTGATAGACAACAACAAACACAAAAAACAATATGAAGAATTTAGACTGGGGTAGTCTGTCATTCGGCTACATGAAGACCGACTACAATGTACGTTGCTACTATCGCGACGGTAAATGGGGCGAGATTGAGGTTTGCTCCGACGAGTATCTGAAACTGCACATGGCCGCCACCTGCCTACACTATGGCCAGGAGGCTTTCGAAGGCCTGAAGGCTTATCGCTGTCCAGACGGAAAGGTGCGTATTTTCCGCGTCGACGAGAATGCTGCACGCCTGCAGTCGACCTGCCGTGGCATTATGATGCCCGAGGTATCTACCGAACTTTTCACCGAGATGGTCAAGAAGGTGGTACGCCTGAACCAGGAGTGGATTCCGACTTACGAGAGCGGTGCCACGCTCTATATCCGTCCGCTGCTCATTGGTACCAGCGCTCAGGTAGGTGTTCACCCCGCTAAGGAGTACTGCTTCCTGATTTTTGTAACGCCCGTTGGCCCTTACTTCAAGGGTGGCTTCTCCAGCAATCCCTACGTCATCATTCGCGACTACGACCGCTCGGCACCGCTCGGAACGGGTAAGTACAAGGTTGGTGGCAACTATGCTGCTTCGCTGTTTGCCAACAACTTGGCTCACGAGAAGGGTTATGCCTGCGAGTTCTATCTCGATGCTAAAGAGAAGAAATACATGGACGAGTGTGGTGCTGCAAACTTCTTCGGCATCAAGAACAACACCTACGTCACGCCAAAGTCTACCTCTATCCTCCCCTCTATCACCAATAAGTCGCTGATGCAGGTGGCCGAGGATCTGGGCATGAAGGTGGAGCGCCGTCCTATTCCTGAGGAAGAGCTCGAAACCTTCGAGGAGGCTGGTGCTTGCGGAACGGCTGCTGTGATTTCACCTATTTCTTATATCGACGACCTCGACACTGGCAAGCGCTACTCGTTTGGTGACAAACCCGGTCCCATGTCGAAGAAACTCTTTGACACACTGCGTGGCATCCAGTATGGCGAAATTGAGGACAAGCACGGCTGGACAACCGTAGTGATTGATTAATGGGAAAAGGAAAGCTGGCGAAATTCGCCGACATGGAAACCTATGAGAATGTGTTCCAGTACCCTTATTCGGTAGTGGAGCACATTCCCTTTGACTTACAGGGACACTGGCACGAACAGTATTTCCACAACGACCATCCTATCGTGTTGGAGCTGGGATGCGGCAAAGGCGAATATACTGTAGGATTGGCCAGACGCTATCCCAACCTGAACTTCATTGGTGTTGACATCAAGGGAGCACGCATGTGGACAGGAGCTACCCAGGCTTTGAAAGAAGGGCTGAAAAATGTAGCCTTCCTGCGCACCAACATCGAGATTATCGAGCGTTTCTTCGCTGCGGGCGAGGTCAGCGAGATATGGCTCACCTTCAGCGACCCGCAGATGAAAAACCCAAGGAAGCGTCTGACGTCAACCTACTTCATGGAGCGTTACCGCAAATTCCTCGTAGACGGCGGCCTCATCCATCTGAAGACAGACTCCAACTTCCTCTTCACCTATACAACGTATATGGTGGAGAACAACCACCTGCCTGTATTGCTCACCACGCGAAACCTCTATGACGAGGGGGCTCCCTTTGCCGAAGCCGCCAGCATTCAGACCTATTATGAAGGCATGTGGATAGAGCGTGGGCTCGACATCAAATACATGCAGTTCAGACTGCCCCACGATGGTACACTCGAAGAGCCAGACATAGAGATACCCCTCGACGACTACCGCTCATACCATCGCGACAAGCGTAGTTCAAAAGAGACTGCACGTTAAAAGAAAACGAAAAAACACAAGATGACATTATATCCGAAAATGATAATGGACGCGCTGGCTACGGTAACGTATGCCGGCACGAAGAAGAATCTGGTAGAAAGCGAGATGGTGGCTGACCAGCCTGCCATCAACGGCAATAAAGTAACTGTTGTGCTGGAGTTTCCTCGCGACACGGACCCATTCCTGAAGTCGACCGTCAAGGCTGCCGAGGCTGCCATCAAGTACCACTGTGGCAAGGACGTAGAGGTAGAGATACAAACGGAGTTCAGGTCGAAGCCACGCCCAGAGGTAGGCAAGTTGTTGCCTGAGGTAAAGAACATCATTGCTGTCAGCTCTGGCAAGGGTGGTGTGGGCAAGAGTACCGTATCTGCCAACCTGGCTATTGCACTGGCACGTTTAGGCTACAAGGTTGGTCTGCTGGACTGCGATATCTTTGGTCCATCAATGCCCAAAATGTTCCATGTTGAAGATGCGCGTCCCTATGCAGTAGAGGTAGATGGCAGACAACTGATTGAACCCATTGAGGTCTATGGTGTGAAGATGTTGTCAATCGGCTTTTTTGTCAACCCTGATACGGCAACGCTGTGGCGTGGCGGTATGGCTACCAATGCACTGAAGCAACTGATAGCCGATGCCAATTGGGGCGAGTTGGACTACTTCATTCTCGACACGCCTCCAGGCACCAGCGATATTCATCTGACCCTGCTGCAGACGCTGGCTATCACGGGTTCCGTCATTGTATCGACGCCACAACAAGTAGCACTGGCCGACGCTCGCAAGGGTATCGACATGTATCGCAACGAGAAGGTCAACGTGCCCATCTTAGGACTCGTCGAGAACATGGCGTGGTTCACCCCAGCTGAACTGCCTGAAAACAAATACTATATCTTTGGCAAAGAGGGTTGCAAGCAGTTAGCCGAAGAGATGCAAGTACCCCTACTGGCACAGATTCCGCTGGTACAAGGTATTTGCGACAGCGGTGACAAAGGTGAGCCTGCCGCACTAAGCAGTGAGACAGCTACGGGGCTGGCATTCATCAACCTTGCCCAAAGTGTGGTGACGGTGGTGAATCGTCGCAACAAGGAACAGCCTGCCACAAAGATTGTGGGAGTTAAGAGTTAAGAATTAAGAGTGAAAAACAAACTACAATGAACAAACTACTAATAGCGATAGCAGCACTGCTACTGACAACAAGTGCCCAGGCACAGACGAAAGACTACTCCAAGTATTACGAGAATCTACCCACTAAGGTGGCACAGGTGTCAGCCCCTGTGATTCCGGCTAATGTGGTCAGCATCACGGAGGTTGGCGGTGTGGGTGACGGCATCACCCTAAACACAGATGCTTTTGAGAATGCCATCAAAAAACTGCAAAAAGTGGGTGGTGGACGGCTAAACGTCCCCGAAGGCATCTGGTTGACAGGCCCCATACAGTTGAAAGACAACATCGAGCTGCATCTGGAGCACAATGCCATCATCCTGATGTCGCCAGACAAGTCGCTCTTCGTAAATCCCAAGTCGTCGTCAAAATGTTTCGCTGGTATCCGTGCCTCAAAGCGTAAGAATATCGCTATTACGGGCGAGGGCATCATCGACGGCAACGGCGACCACTGGCGCCCCGTCAAGCGCCAGAAGGTGAGCGATGTGGAGTGGAATAAATATAAAAAGGTGATTGGCGGTGTTGAGAAGGATGGTGGCAAACTCTGGTACCCCTTCAATGCCAAAGGCGGTTATGCCAATATTGCCGAGACCCCAGAGAAACAGGAGAAGTTGCGCAACGACCTGATACGTTTTGAGAGTTGCGAGAATGTGCTTGTCGAGGGCGTCACCATCCAGAATGCGCCGAAGTTTCACTTGCACCCCTGTTACTCCAAGAATGTTATTATCGACGGTGTTACTGTACGCTGTCCATGGAACGCCCAGAATGGTGATGCTATAGACTTCTCTGACGTAAATGTCGGACTTATCGTTAACAGCATCGTTGATGCTGGCGACGACGGACTCTGCATGAAGAGTGGCAACAACAAGCCAGAGGCTCCTGCTAACGGCTGTGAGGATATCCTCATCCAAAACAACACGGTCTTCCATGCCCACGGCGGTTTTGTCTTAGGCAGCGAGACTATTCAGGGCATGAACCGCATTGTGGTGCGCCACTGCCGCTTCAGCGGCACCGATACAGGTCTGCGCTTCAAAAGTGGCATGGGTCGTGGCGGCAAAACCGAGCAGATGTTTATCCAGCATATTGTGATGAACGACATCAAGGACGAAGCTATCGTCTTCCAGTGCGACTACGTAGACCGTCCTGCAGGCAGTGATCCCAATGCCAAGCCAACCTTCACTGAAGAACAGAAGAAGGTGGCTCCCTATTTCCAGGACATCCATATCAGCAACGTAGTTTGCTATGGTGCCGGCACAGGCGTCAAGGCTGGCGGCATTCTGGGTCTCGACAACGTCAAAGACATTGAAATTACTGGCAGTACCATCAAGTACTACGTCCAAGACCAGCAGATTGACGAAAAGACCGCCAAACTGAAGTTGACCAATGTGCGTCTCATACCCGAAAAGCAATAACCTAATTATCAACAAAAACAATAAAAAGATGAAGAAACTATTATTAGTCAGCCTTGCCTTGATGACCTTGACGGTCGCAAAGGCTCAGTTGAAAGTATTCCCCACCCTTAAAAAAGGCATGGAGAAAGTGTATGTAACCAATACCACCATGGCACTGCCTGGACAACCGGAGGTCGCTATGGATGTAGAGACCAAGTACACTGTCAGCGACGCTACCGCCAACGGTTATGTGATTGACATGGTGTCTACCAGCGTCAGTAGCAATGCCACTACCGACAACATTGCCGGCCAGATTCTGGTGGCAGCTCAGGAAATGGTGAAGGATGTGACCATCCGTGTGGCCACCGACAAAAACGGAAAACTGCTCAACATCCAGAACTACGACGAGGTGAGCAAGGCTTTTGACGGTCGCAGCAAGCAGATGACAGAGAAACTCTATCAGCTGATTCCCCAGATGAAGGATGTGATTTCCGAGGATGCACTGAAAGGACAACTCATGGAGAACCTGAACATGGAAGCCCTGTTTAGAAGCATCAAAGAAGCCACCAGCCCATTGGCCCTATTCGGCAAGACCATTATGACAGGTGCCCAGGAACAGCACACCAATGAGCAGGGACTGAAGTTAAACCGCATGTACTTCGTCAACGGCCGCGCGGTGACCACCAGTTCGACGCTCAACATGTCGAAGGATGAAATCAAGCAACTCATCATCGCCCAAGTAGAGAAGCTCGCACCCGCACAAGCCGACATGATCAAAAAGAACATCGACCAGCTGATAGACAGCGGTATGATGAAGATTGACGTCAAGGAAACCGCTACCTATGACCTGCAAGACGACAACTGGCCTAAGAAGCTGGCCGTAGAAGTCGTCAATGAGGTTGTAGGACAGAAGAGTGTCAGCAAATCGACTATAACGCTGAAGTAAGTATCTCGCCCAATGTCGGGTGGATATGCACCATATCATGCAGTTGCGCAATGGTTGTGTCACGGCACATCAGCACACTGACCTCCTGCACGATGTCAGCAGCATGGGCACCAAAGGCATGACAGCCCAATAACCGACCATCGGCAACACCAACGAAGAGTTTTAACAGGCCCTCGCCCTCCCCCATGGCGAGGGCTTTTCCATTAGCTCGCCAGAAAGCCTTTCGGCACTCGTAGGCAATGCCTTGTTCCTTGAGTTGGTCTTCCGTAGGTCCTACACAAGCTGCTTCTGGTTGGGTAAAGATAGCTGCAGGCATGATACTGAAGTCGATGCCATCTTTCTTGCCGATGATATGGTTCACGGCACGTACAGCCTGCATCTCTGCTGCATGGGCCAGCATCTGCTTGCCATTCACATCGCCAATGGCATAGATACCTTTTACGGTAGTCATGAAGTTCTCATCTACAGCTACTCCCTTGCGCTCATCATACTCAATGCCAGCATTGGCAAAGTCTGTCTGCACACGAGGCTTTCTGCCTGTAGCCATCAGGACTACATCAGCATCAATATCTGCGATATTCTCTACAGCAGTCTTCATCTTGAAAGTGATGCCCTGCTTTTCCAGATACTTGCGCAGGCGCTTGGCTATGTCGCTATCCAGGGCTGGCAGACATTCCTTCAGGTACTCGATAACCGTTACCTCAGAACCAAAGCGATGGAACACTGAGGCGAACTCCATACCGATGACACCAGCGCCAATAATAGCAAGACGTTTGGGGAGAGTATCGAGCTGCAGCAAGCCTGTGGAATCAACCACACGAGGATTGTCAGCGCCTTTGATGGGAAGCCATTTGGTTTCAGAACCTGTGGCAATGATGATGTTATCAGCTACATAGTAACCCACGGTATGAGCATCTGTAAACACGCCCTTCTCACGAACCAGCGTGATGTTGGGATGCAAGAGTATGCCCTCAACACCCTGACGAAGTTGGGCTACGACTGTAGCCATACGCTCACGGGCTTCTTCAAAAGTAGCGCTATGCACATAGGTCTTGGTAGGTATACAACCTACATTCAGGCATGTACCACCCACCTCAGAGCCTTCGAAGATGACCACCTTCAGGCCTTGCTTGGCAGCATATTCAGCGGCGCGGTAACCACCAGGGCCCGCGCCGATGACCATCAAATCAACTTTTTCCATTGAACATTGAGCATTGATTATTGAACATTCTCAGCCTTAAGTTGGCGATAGGTCGTTACAGGATGCTTGGCAGCCAGGACATCGTCGACACGTCCGATAGGTGTAGTGTGTGGAGCACTCTTCACCATCTCCGGATCGGTCTTAGCTTCCTCGGCAATCTTTCGCATCACGGAGATGAAACCATCAAGCGTTTCCTTCGACTCGTTCTCTGTCGGCTCAATCATCAGCGATTCATGGAAGAGTAGCGGGAAGTAGATGGTAGGCGCATGATAACCGTAATCCAACAGGCGCTTGGCGACATCCATCGTGGTGACACCCATAGATTTATCCTTTAGCCCGTCGAATACGAACTCGTGACAACAGATGGTGTCGATGGGGAGTTCATAGACATCCTTCAGCGACTCCTTGATGTAGTTGGCGTTGAGCGTTGCCAACGGACCAACATTTTTAATCTGCTCACGACCCAGCGAGAGAATATAGGCATAGGCGCGCATCATCACGCCGAAGTTGCCATGATAGGGCGATACGAAGGGGAAATGCTCCTGCAAACCCTCGCGAACGCCCACAGGACCACTACCCGGACCACCACCACCATGAGGTGTGGAGAACGTCTTGTGAAGGTTAATATGCATCACATCGAAACCCATATCGCCAGGACGACAGGCCCCCAGCATGGGGTTCAGGTTGGCACCATCGTAATACATCAGACCGCCACAGTCGTGGATGAGTTTTGCTATTTCAGGGATGCGTGTCTCGAAGAGTCCAAGGGTATTAGGATTAGTCATCATCATGGCAGCGATCTCTGCGCCCTGCTCAGCGACGATGCGCTGCAGGTCGTCGAAGTCTACCGTGCCATCAGCGAGCGACTTCACCTCGATGATTTCCAAGCCACAGACGGCAGCAGAGGCGGGGTTCGTGCCGTGGGCGCTATCAGGAACGATCACCTTCTTGCGCGCCATATCGCCACGCGAACGGTGGTAATTATCAATCGTCATCAAACCTGTGAGTTCACCATGTGCACCAGCGTAGGGCTTAAAGGTGAAATGTGCCAGGCCAGTAAGTTCACAAAGCGATTTTTCCAACAATGACACCAAAGCCAAGGCACCTTTCACGGTAGCAGACGGTTGTTTTGGATGTAGGTTCTGGAACTGTGGCAGTGCGGCCACTTCCTCGTTGATCTTGGGATTGTACTTCATCGTACAGGAGCCCAGCGGATAGAAACCGGTATCCACACCGAAGTTATTGTTAGACAGGTTCGTATAGTGGCGCACCACTGTCAACTCGTCGCACTCGGGCAGTTCTGCATCCGCAGCACGCTGCATCGAAGCAGGTATCTCGTAATCGCCAAAATTGTTCTTGAGCAAGCTGTAGCCTTTGCGACCCTCTTTCGAGAGTTCAAAGATCAAATTTCCGTATAGTCGATTGTTCATAATCTCACGTTTTGAAAATTAACCTATACCATGTGCCAACGGAAGGGCCTCAACAAATCGGTCGATTTCTTCCTTTGTACGCTTTTCCGTCACCGCAATCAGCAGACTGCCATCACTCATCTTAAGGCCAGGCAGGATGCCATTCATCATGTAGAACTGGATCAGTTCATCAACATCCCGATCATAGCGGACGAGGAACTCATTGAAGAAGGGCTTGTCGTAGACCAAATGGAACTTACCTGTTGCCTGGAGTCTGTCGCAGAAATAATGCGCACCGGCATAAGAGAGTTGCGCCGCTTCCTTCAGTCCCTGTTTACCCATCAGCGACATGTAGATCGTTACAAAGAGTGCCATCAGCGACTGATTGCTACAGATATTCGAGGTCGCTTTCTGACGACGGATATGCTGCTCGCGCGCCTGAAGGGTGAGCACAAAGGCTCTTTGGTCTCGGTTGTCTTTGGTCATACCCACAATACGGCCCGGCATCTTACGAATGAGCTTCTCCGTGCAACACATATAGCCCACATAAGGGCCTCCGAACTGCATAGGAATACCCAAACTCTGGCCATCACCTACAGCAATATCAGCGCCCCATTCGCCTGGTGTCTTAAGCACGGCAAGGTCTGCAGCGACACTGTTCACAATAAAGAGTGCCTTGTTCTCATGACACGCATCGGCAAAACCGGTGAAGTCTTCAACTATACCTACAGCGTTGGGTTGTTGGACGATTACGCCTGCCACACCGCCCACAGCAAGTTTCGCCTTCAGGTCGTCGACATCTGTCACACCATCTTTTTCGCTTATTGTCTCCAGCTCAATACCCTGATGCAGGGCGTAGGTGTCGAGCACCTTCCTGATATCACCGTTCAAGGTCTCAGACACCAACACCTTATTCTGTTTCTTACCAGCTGCCACAGCCATCATCATGGCCTCAGCTGTAGCTGTTGTGCCATCGTACATCGAAGCGTTACTGATGTCCATACCCGTTAGCTCGGCCATCATGCTCTGATACTCAAAAATATAGTGCAGCGTGCCCTGCGAGATCTCGGCCTGATACGGCGTGTAGGAAGTCAGGAACTCTGAACGCTGTAACAGTTGTGGAATGACAGAAGGTGTATAGTGGTCATAGACACCATAGCCTGCATAACAAGTCATCTGGCGGTTTTGTGAGCCCAACCTCTCAAAGAGCTGACGCACCTCTATCTCGCTCATTTCCGAAGGGATGTCATAATTTCCTCGGAAGCGAATGCTCTCAGGAATCTGGGAGTAGAGGTCATCGAGCGAATCGATGCCTACTCTTTCGAGCATACCCTTCAGATCATCCTGAGTATGCGGAAAATACTTGCAATTCATATTATTTCTCACAGAAAGCAGCGTATGCCTTAGCGTCCATCAAGTTATCAAGTTCAGACTTATCGGCAAGCGTCACCTTGATAATCCAGTTCTCGTAAGCATCCTGATTGACAAGTTCTGGCTGGTCTTCCAAATCCTCATTAACCTCTATAACAACACCCGTAACAGGAGAGATAAGATCACTGGCAGCCTTCACGCTCTCGACAGCGCCAAACTCCTCACCAGCCGACACTTCGTCGTCAACTTCAGGCATATCCACATACACCACATTACCTAAAGCATGCTGGGCATAATCAGTAATACCGACGAAACCAATGTTACCTTCTACACGTACATACTCATGCGACTCACTATAGTAGAGTCCTTCAATTACTTTTGCCATAATATTTACTTTTTATAGTTTTTGTTATAGAATTGTTTCTTTACAACCTTGCCTGGGAATACCTTTTTACGAATTTGAACCTGCACCTCAGTATCCAGTTTGGCATAGCAGGCATCAATCAACGCCATGCAGACGCTTTTGTCAACAGAGATGCTGTGATAACCCGTAGTAACCTCACCAATGGCCTCGCCATCTTTCAACACCGCATAGCCGTGGCGCGGAATAGCCTTGTCGGCCAGTTCTATGCCAACCAGTTTACGAGCAGGGCCATCAGCTTTCTGGCGAGCCAATGCCTCACGGCCTATGAACTCAGCCTTGTCCAATTTGACAAACATGCCCAGTCCCGCCATGATGGGTGTAATCTCTTCCGACAGTTCGTCACCATAGAGCGGCAAGCCGACTTCGAAGCGTAACGTATCGCGACATCCCAGCCCACAGGGCTTGCAGCGTCCGCTGACCATCAAATCATCCCAACAGCGATTGACATAGTCGGCACTAGCATAGATTTCAAAGCCGTCCTCACCCGTATAGCCCGTTCGCGAAACAAGCACATCCCCAACATGCTTAAAGGTATAGAACGTCAATTCCTTACAAGGGATTCCCAAGACATCCTCCATAACAGCCTCAGCCTGTGGACCTTGCACGGCTAATTCACCATAAGAATCACTGAGATTCTCAAGCGACACGTCATAGCCTTGTGACTGCTGCTGTATCCACGCCCAATCCTTATCGATATTTGAGGCGTTGATGACTAGGAAATAACAGTCGGCTGCCTCTTTATAGACCAACAGGTCGTCAACCACCCCACCATCTTCATAGCACATCATACCATAAAGTATCTGACCATCAGCAATCGTCGTCACATCATTAGTAAAGATATGATTGACATAACGGCAGGCATCGGCTCCACTTACCAGCACTTCGCCCATGTGGCTCACGTCGAACACGCCACATGCCTGACGTACAGTCTGATGCTCATCAATGATATTCGTATATTGAATGGGCATATCGAAGCCCCCAAAGGGTGAAATCAGGGCTCCAAGTGCGACATGTTTGTCATATAGACAAGTCCTTTTGTTCGTTTGTTGTTCCATTAATCTGTGTTTTTATGATAATGAGTAAATGAATCCTTCACGTTCGTAGGCCTGTTCCAGACGTTCGATAGCTGCCACGTCATCGGCAGACAGTTGGCATGTTTCGTCACAAAACGTTGCACGTATCAGTTGCTTGACGTCCTCAAGAGACAGCGACACATGGTCCTTTAGTAGCGTAATGCGCTGGCGCACACTCTGAATGCCTTTGGCCTGCAACTTATCGGGACCAGGGGTAATGGCATTGGTCATGTTGGTCATATCCGTATCGTATAGTAACGTACTATGTACAATGGTACGCCCTGGCAAGTGATAGCAAGCTGTACCACAAACCTTCCTATCACCTATCATTACATCGTTACGACTGGTACCTACAGCCTCAACCCCTAAACGGCGGAACACCAACAGCAATGTGTTCACGAAACGATTAAAAGCCAGACCAACGTTCTCTCCCCTAGTAATAAACGAAAGCATCACATTAGACTGGTCGGCATATACGCATCCGCCCCCACTCTTCCGGCGAAAAACCTGAATGCCGTGATGGCGACAATAATCAATATTCACCTCACTATCCAACTGCTGGTTACGTCCAAAGATAACACTGGGGGTTACCTGCCACATAAAAAAGCTGTCATCAGCATCAAAATGACGAGCCACATACTCCTCCATAGCCAGATAGAAAGACAACTTCCTATTGGTAGAGAGGTCTGGCAGACTTATATATAGCATAGATGTTTCAGATTTGAGGCATTTACAGGTGCAAATATATGAAGTTTTTATGTAATTAGCAAGAATTTTCGATTTAATTTTTGCAGTTCGCTCGCTTATTTGTATCTTTGCACCATAAAAAAGAAAAACATCGCAATATTGGACACATCGAATATGGGACTCTTATCCCAAATACAATATCCGTCCGACCTTAGGGAACTAAGTGTGGAACAATTGCCGCAGATTTGTCAGGAACTCCGCGAAGACATCGTGAAGGAGTTGTCTGTCAATCCTGGGCATCTGGCCTCCAGCCTAGGTGTAGCGGAAATCACGGTGGCACTGCACTACGTCTACGACACACCGGAAGACCGCATTGTGTGGGATGTAGGCCATCAGGCCTATGGCCACAAGATTCTGACGGGTCGTCGCGAGCAGTTCAAGACCAATCGTAGGCTGGGTGGTATCAGACCATTCCCGTCGCCCGAAGAAAGCGAATACGACACGTTTATGTGCGGGCATGCCTCGAACAGCATCTCCGCAGCACTGGGCATGGCTGTAGCAGCCAAGATGGAAGGCAAGGACCGCCATGTGGTGGCTGTCATTGGCGACGGCGCCATGTCGGGAGGTTTGGCTTTCGAGGGGTTGAACAATGTGGCATCGAGCGACAATGACCTGCTCATCATTCTGAATGACAACAACATGTCTATCGACCGTGCGGTAGGTGGAATGCAGGAATACCTATTGTCGCTAAATACCAACGAGACCTATAACGCCATGCGCTTTAAGGTGTCAAGCTGGCTGCACAAGAAAGGGTTTCTGGAGGACGACCGCCGTCGTGGTCTGATTCGTCTGACCAATGCGCTGAAGAGTGCTATCTCTCACCAGCAGAACGTCTTCGAGGGTATGGACATCCGCTATTTCGGACCCTTCGACGGGCATAACGTCAAGGAGCTGGTACGCATACTGCGCCAGCTGAGAGGCATGAAAGGGCCGAAGCTGCTGCACTTGCACACACAGAAAGGTCACGGCTATGCGCCTGCCGAAAACGACGTCACTACGTGGCACGCCCCAGGCAAGTTTGACCCGGAGACAGGCGAGCGCATCATCAAAAACACAGAGGGGAAGCCTCCCCGTTTCCAGGACGTCTTTGGCGAGACGCTTTTAGAACTGGCTCAGCAAAACGACAAGATTGTGGGTGTGACACCGGCCATGCCAACAGGCTGTTCGATGAACATCATGATGAAGGAGATGCCTGAACGCACGTTCGACGTAGGCATAGCCGAAGGCCACGCCATTACCTTCTCTGGGGGTATGGCTAAAGACGGATTGCAGCCTTTCTGTAACATCTACAGTGCTTTTGCGCAACGTGCCTACGACAATATTATTCACGACATTGCCATACTGAAGTTGAACGTTGTCATCTGTCTGGATCGTGCCGGACTGGTCGGCGAAGACGGGCCAACCCACCACGGTGCTTTCGATTTGGCCGCGCTACGAACAGTTCCCAATCTGACCATTGCCTCGCCAATGGACGAGTGTGAACTGCGCCGGTTGATGTATACCGCCCAACTACCTGATAAGGGGCCCTTTGTCATTCGCTATCCGCGAGGCAACGGATCGGTGGTCGACTGGCGCTGTCCCTTTGAGGAAATCAAGATTGGTACAGGTCGCAAGTTGAAAGACGGTGAAGACCTTGCCGTCATTACCTTGGGGCCCATTGGGATAGACGCAGCCCAAGCCATTGGCGACAATCCTGCCGTAGCCCACTACGACCTGCGCTTCCTGAAGCCGTTGGACGAAGACCTGCTCGACGAAATAGGCCGCAGGTATCATAAGATCATCACCATTGAGAATGGCGTACGGGCTGGCGGCATGGGTTCAGCGGTACTGGAATGGATGAGCGACCACGGCTATCAGCCACACATCAAGCGCCTCGGACTGCCCGACAAGTTTGTGGAACACGGAAAGGTCAGCGAACTTCAAGCTATCGTGGGTATTGACAAGGAAAGCATCAAGAACGCTATTAGCCAAATGCTAACAGCTAAAAGCGAAGAGATATGAAAATCATCATTGGCGGGGCAGGCGCTGTAGGTACTCACCTGTCGAAACTACTGTCGAAAGACCATCAGGACTGCGTGCTCATCGACGACCAGATAGAGCGCCTGGCTGGTTTGGAGAGCAAATACGACATCATGACGCTGCACGGTTCGCCGACGAGCATCCACACGCTGAAGGAAGCGGGTGCCGAGCATGCCGACCTATTTGTCGGCGTCACTACCGACGAGAGCCGCAACATGAATGCCTGCATGATAGCCCATGCCCTGGGCACCAAGAAGACCGTAGCCCGTATTGACAACTACGAATATCTGGCTCCTGCGCAGAAAGAATTCTTCGAGACGATGGGCATCAACTCGCTCATCTACCCGGAGGTGCTGGCCGCCATTGACATCACCAATGGCCTGAAGATGTCGTGGGTACGCCAGCGATGGGATGTCCATGGTGGTGCACTGGTTATGCTGGGCATCAAGCTTCGCGAGACCTGCGAGATACTGAACCAGCCGCTCAAGAACCTTTGCGGACCTGACGACCCCTACCACATTGTTGCCATCAAGCGCCACGACGAGACGCTGATTCCTGGCGGTAACGATGAGTTGCGCGTCAACGACATTGCCTACTTTATGACCACCCGTGAATATATTCCCTATATCCGCAAGATATCGGGCAAAGAGCACTATGCCGACGTCAAGAACGTCATCATCATGGGTGGCGGAAAGACCTCAGTACGAGTGGCTTTGACGGCTCCCGACTACATGAACCTGAAAATCATCGAGGCCGACGAACAACGCTGTGAACGGCTCAACGAACTGCTGAACGATGTCGACACAATGGTGATTCACGGTGATGGCCGCGACCTAGGACTGCTGCAGGAGGAGGGCATCCAGAACACGCAGGCCTTTGTGGCACTGACGGGTAATGCCGAGACCAACATTCTGGCCTGTCTGACGGCTAAGCGACTGGGTGTACGCAAGACGGTGGCAATGGTCGAGAACCTCGACTATGTCGAGATGGCCGAGAGCCTGGACATCGGCACCATCATCAACAAAAAGACGCTGGCGGCAGGACACATCTACCAGATGATGCTCGATGCCGACGTGACAAACGTACGCTCGCTGATGATGGTCGACTCAGACGTTGCTGAATTTGTAGCCGCTGAGGGGTCGAAAGTCACCAAGAAAGCCGTTAAGGACCTGGGCCTGCCCTTTGGTGTCACCATTGGCGGACTGGTGCGCAACAACCAAGGCATACTTGTCAATGGTAATACCCAAATTGAGGCTGGCGACTCCGTCATGGTGTTCTGTCACGAACAGAACCTGAAGAAACTGGAGAAATTTTTCAAGGCCGACACACTATGGTGAACTTCCGCCTGATATACAAGATTCTCGGCTCGCTGCTCTTTCTGCTGGCTGTGCTGATGCTAGGATGTGTAGGCATTGCCGCCTTCTTCAAAGAAGACGACACTATCGCCTTCCTGATATCAACCATCTTCTGCTTCTGCTGTGGCCTTGTCATGAAATATCTGGGCCGCGAAGCCATCAACAGCCTCAGCCGTCGAGACGCCTACCTGCTGGTAACAGTCACATGGGTAGTGTTCAGCTTATTCGGCATGCTACCATTTATCATCAGCGGCTACATCCCCAACATCACCGATGCTTTCTTCGAGACCATGTCGGGCTTCTCGACGACAGGCGCCACTATTCTTGATGACGTAGAGATACTGCCCCACGCGTCACTCTTCTGGCGCACACAGACCCAGTGGATAGGCGGTTTGGGAATTGTATTCTTTACCATTGCCATCTTGCCGTCAATGGTAGGCAGTGGCAGTGTAAGGGTGTTTGCCGCTGAAGCGACAGGTCCTCTGCGTAGCAAGATGCACCCACGCCTGTCGACGATGGCCAAATGGATCTGGACCATTTATTTTGCGCTGACCATAGCCTGTGTGTTGTCATACTATGCAGCCGGCATGGGTTTGTTCGACAGCATCAACTACGCCATGACCACTACAGCCACAGGTGGTTTCTCCACCCACAACGACTCTGCTGAGTTTTTTCGTTCTCCCAGCATTGAGTACCTCTGCACGCTCTTCATGTTCCTGGCAGGTATCAACTTCATGATGCTTTACCTTGGCATCTTTAAGCGTCAGTTGATGACACTGCTCAAGAGTTCGGAGTTCAAGATGTATATCACGATTGTCTTCATTTCGACGGCTTGGATTCTATACCTGCTGATGACCCGCAACGGTTACGGACTGGAGCACGCCTTCCGTTGTGCGCTGTTCCAAGTAGTGTCGTTTATGACCACCACTGGCCTGTTCAACGACGATGCTGCCATGTGGCCTCACATCACGTGGGTCATCCTAGGCTGCTTGATGTTCTGTGGTGCGTGTGCTGGTTCAACGACGGGCGGTTTCAAGTGCATCCGTCTGGTGATGGTGCTCAAGGTGTTGCGCAACGAGTTCCACAAACTATTACATCCTAACGCCGTGCTGCCCGTCAAGGTCAACGGTGTCCCTGTGCCTCGCGCCCAGCTGTCGACGCTGCTGGCCTTCTTTGCTATCTTCACGCTGATGGTGCTGCTGACGGCCACGCTGATGATTGCCGCAGGCATCGACAACACCAATGCTATCACCATCTCGCTGAGCTGTATCAGCAATGTGGGGCCCACCTTGGGCACACAGATTGGACCAGTGATGTCGTGGAGCGAACTGCCCGACTACGTCAAGTGGCTCTGTTCCTTCCTGATGCTTGTCGGCCGTCTGGAAATCATGTCTGTACTGGTACTGTTTACTCGGGCTTTTTGGAAAGACAATTGAAATAGTGGTCTAAATCTTTCCGAATGCGCCAATACTGTTCGGAAAGCACATAGCCCACATTCTTTTTTAACATCTGACGGATGTCCTGTAATGAGTGTTCGTAGCAGGACATTTCGTTTTTACGCTGCATGTGGTGGCGAGCTGTGCGATATATCTCGTCTTGCCGTTCCTGTCGCAGTCGGTTGCACACCTTAGTTAATATAGGCACCACAACCACATCGAACAGGTGGTGCCCCTGAATATAGAGATAGGTAGTCTGCGGCGTCACACCCAATGCCTTGATACCCTCCTTGGTCTTCAGGTATTCCTCCTTGGCGTCAGGAAACTGTTGCTGCAACTGATGCACCTTCGTTCCCACCTTCTTTCGCAGATGGTTGATAGAACCCTGAGGCTCCATCACGTTAAATCCTCCTGGATCGGCCACTCTTGAGAAGTCGGTCATAGAGAACTTGTTATGATGGCCTGTACGATAAGACCATACCGACCAGACGAACAGAGGGAAGATGGCCTCACTATACCGGCTCAGATAGTCCTCGAAGTCGAAGATGCGGTGGTCGTTCAGCGTCACCGCTACCGTCACGTCGTGCAGCGACGGGGCATAGCATTGCAGGTTTTCAATAGCATAGGCATAAGTATGAAACACATACTCTCCCTGCAACACCCGGCGCGACTGCTCGGTAGCACCCTGCAACAAATAGTCGTAGTCGGCATCCACGCAGGCTATCATGTCGGGGCCTATCCTATCACCGATAAAGTTCATCAGCACCGACTTCTTTCCTCGTTCCAGTTTCTGGTGCGAGGGTAGCATCACCTCAAAGAAGCGGGTCTCGTCCTCATAGCGTGTCAGCACAGTACGCCAAAAGAATACGTCGTCGTAGCTCTCGACGTAAGCCACAATGCGGCGCCGTGCCTTCTTCGAGGTCAAGTTGTTCGCAGCCTCGAAGTACCTGCTGTTTAGATTGTCACCAAGCCTGCTGGGCATAATTATGAATTAGATAGTAATATCACTTACTTCCGTCACACGATCCATCCAGCCATTCATAATCACGGCAGGTGAATGGGTGGTCAGGATGATCTGCACGTTGGGGTTCAGCTCGACAATGAGGTCGATGAGCCGCTTCTGCCACTCGATGTGCAGGCTCACCTCCGGCTCGTCCATAAACAACACGTAGGGCTGCTGGTTTTCCACCAACACCGTCAGCAGGATGGCCAGCATCTGCTTTTCGCCACTCGACAGTTGGTAGGGCACCAGCGTCTCACCAATCTGCGAGAAACGAATCTCGTTCTCCGTACGCACAATCTTCTTGCCCGTCTCGGCAAAGAGGTCATCCACCATATCCTGGAAACGCGTCTTAGCCTGCGACAGTTGCTGGGCAGCATCGGCATGTCCCTGCTGCAACTCGGCAATGATGCAGTTGCCAACATTCACCTGGTAGTCCAGATACTTGCGTTGCAGGTGGTATAGCTGGAAGTCCAGGGCCGACCGTATGCGTGCATCGACCATATTCAGTGTCTCGTTGTCGAGCACTGGCGAGTCCAGCGAACGGATGATGTCAAAGCGGATGTGCGTGGCATCCTCAGGCTCAGCGGTGATGTGTACCCCTTTCAGCAGGTGGTTCACCAGGTCGCCATTGGTACAGACACTACGGAACACCTTGTTCAGAATGGTCGACTTACCCACGCCGTTGATACCGCTCAGGATATTCACCTGCGGGTCCAACTGCCACAGAATGTGCTTCTTACCGCTCCAGAGGGAGTCTATCTCAATCTGTTTGATATACTCAGCGTACTTCATAGTTTTATGTTTTATGACGCAAATATACGAAATAATTATGAAATAGGAATCAAGAATTAAGAATTATTTCGTAATTTTGCAACGTGAAACAAAACAAACCACTTATAGCTCATCTCAGCATGTTTGGCGCCTGTGCCGGCTGGGGACTCATGGCTCCTGTAGGCAAGGATGCTATGACCCACGGCTTCGACGGCCTGTCGATGGTCACCTTCCGTGTGGTCGGCGCCTGCCTGCTGTTCTGGATTGCCTCGCTGTTCGCTCCCAAGGAACTGGTTCCCCTGAAAGACAAGCTGATGTTCATCGGTGCCGCCGTCTTCGGACTGGTGTGCAACCAGTGTTGCTACACCATCGGACTGTCCATCACCTCGCCCATCAATGCCAGCATCGTCACCACCTCCATGCCTATCTTCGCCATGCTGCTGGCCGCCCTCATCCTGAAAGAGCCCGTTACCGGCAAGAAGGCGCTGGGTGTACTCATGGGCTGTAGCGGAGCACTCATGCTCATCCTCACCTCGGCGTCACACGCCAGCGACAAGGTGGGCGACATCCGCGGAGACCTGCTGTGCCTGTTTGCGCAGTTCTCGTTCGCACTCTACCTGTCGCTGTTCAATCCGCTGATACGCCGCTACAACGTGTTCACCATCAACAAATACATGTTCTCGTGGGCCACGCTGATGTTGCTGCCCTTCACCTTCAGCCATGTCAGCGACGTCGTCAGCCAGTCCATCCCCGTCACCACGTGGCTCGAAGTGGCCTATGTGGTCGTCGTTGGCACTTTCTTCGGCTACATCCTCACCATGATTGGCCAGCGCACCCTGCGCCCCACCGTGGTCAGCGTCTACAACTACGTACAGCCCATCGTCTCTGTCGCCGCCTCGCTACTTATGGGCATCGGTATTCTCAAGCCCACACACGCCCTGGCCGTCATCCTCGTCTTCAGTGGTGTCTGGCTGGTCACCAAGTCGAAGTCGCGACGCGATATGGAAGAAGAGAATGTAGACAATTAATTTGAAACGGCCAAAAGAAAAGTGGAAAAAGTTTAGGGCTGGCTCGCTGAAGTCAACAAAAAACAGGGATTCGCAAAAAGAGTTAACTATTACCTAAATCGTTGGGAAGGCCTTTGTAGAAAGGGGATACAGAAAGGTAACTCTCAAAATAGACTTACCTGAGAGTTACCTAAGAGTTACCTGAGTGAGGTGTCAGGTAAGTCTCAGGTAAGTCTTTCGAAAGAGTTACCTGGCCGCAATCCCTTTGTGCATCGGGGTTTGAGGGCTGCTTAGGTAAGAGGTAACACTTTTTTGTCAATCACGTCCCACATCGACGGGCAGCATGTGCCACTTAGACGACCACAAAGTGCCACATAGACGACTACAAAGTGGCACATAGACGACCACAAAGTGCCACATAGACGGGTATCAAGTATAGGCAAAATGAAAACTATGTTTTCACGGCTCGAAAACATAGTTTTGAACACGTGAAAACATAGTATTCACCGAGTGAAAACGTAGTATTGATTTTACTTCAGCGTAAAGTCGATAGTTGCGTCGAAATACTTGTTGTTGCCACCATCTCTGTTGTCGATGGTGGTGGTAACGCTGAAGTGAGCTTTACCGCCTTCGTAGAACTTCACAGCAATCTTACTGTTGTCGTTCAGGAACTTGTTACCGAAGTCCTCACCCTTCTCAGACTTAATGGTCACAACAGTCTCATCTTTGTTACCCCAGCTCCACTGACAAGCATCGGTGAGACCTGTGCTGTACTCGATAGACAACTGGCCTGCCTTGGTCAGAGTAATGCCCTTGACATACTTGCACAAATCATTGTACTCTTTATCAGTCAGGCCTGCCTTGTTCTCCTGAGCCTTGTCAGCCAGTTCCTTCAGGTTGCCGCCATCCACATTGACGGTGCAATCGGTAATGCTGCTCGTATTAGGTGCTTTCTTATCCTTCAGCGTCATGGTCATAGTTTCAATAGTCCATGTACGGCAAAGGTTAACGGCGTTTGTAGTAGCTGTCACCGTCTGGGCAATAATCTGAGCGTCAGAAACCGTCTGCTCACCGAAATTAGCTGTTGTTACAGTACCATTCTCGTTGGGAATCTCAACAACCAAGGTAATTTTCAGGTTACCCAGGTTCAGTGAACGTCTGCTGGCTGCTGCAGCAGTTGTTGACTCAATCTTACCTTTCTGCACATTGTCCTTGAAGAGCTTATAGATTTCCTTATTGCCTTCCTTTGAGTACTTTGAGTCGAAGGTGAGATACTTGGCTGAACCGTTGAAGTCAACCTTGACCACAGTCTTACCACTCTCAGTGATGTCAACCTGCTGCAGCTTAGTGGTGTTAGTACCATCTGTAGCGGTTGGCTGAGAGGCTGTAGGAATTGCAAATGCGGTAGCTGCACTGGCTGCAGCGGGTTCATCATACTTTACTGTCGGGTTGAAGGGCTCGTCATCATCATCAGAAGAGCTACAAGAAACGTTGCACAAAGCTACTAGTGCTACTGCTGCAAAAATAAAATACTTTTTCATATCATTTTCGTTTTAAGTTTGTTAAATGGATTTTGTGTATTGATTAGAAGAGGCGGCCGTTGATACGGATGTTCAGTACGGGATAAACACCAATCTTCTCGATAGTCTTGACGGCATCCTTCAAATCCTGATAGTCCTTATTCTCATTGATGATGCGGTTTTTCTTAATCTTCTCATAGCGTGTTACCACCTCACCGGTCTGGCGATCAACATAGTTCATGTTTCCTAACACTTCAGGACGGCCCCAGAACTGAACGCCCAGATCGAACTGCACACCAATACGGCCTTTGGGCACTGCGCGGCCAAAACCTACACCCAGATAGGGTTTGAAGCTGTTCACCTTCACCTCAGCTTTAACATTACCACTCTGGTCAGTAACCATCGTGTAGCGATATTCAGGACCCTTGGTGGCATCACCCAGCTCGATACCTGCATTGCCATAATAGCCAGGATTGATAAATTCTTCTTTGTTGTAGACGTCTACCAGTGTGCTACCGCCAACAAAGAAACCTGCTGTAGCATGGAAAGAGCTAGTCTTAAACGGATACCAGTCGAAGAGCAGCTTGAAATCGAACTTGTTCAGCTTACCCTCCAGTTCGACGTCGTTCAGTTTGAAAGCACCTGAAGCGTCATTGGTCAGATGAAGGCTCTTGCTGTACTTGAATTTCGGGAAGAAGTTGATACCAGTACGTACAGCAAAGTCGTAGGTAATCGGTGCTGCCAGCTCAATACCGATACCATCAGTACCTAAAGACACACCTGCGCTCAGATGGTTGAAGTATCCGAAATCCTGAGGAGAAAGACTCCCCGCACTTGATGGAATTTGTGCCTGCTGTTGCTGTGCAAAAGACTGACCAACAAAAAGTGTAGCCATTGCACACAGTAAGAATAGTTTCTTCATAATTGTATTGTTTAAACCGTTAATAATAATATCTAAGTGCAAAGATAAATAAAAAAACAATATGTTCCAAATTTTTAGTGGAAAATTTGGAACATATTAGAGAAAAATAGTATAATAACGTATCTGTTCCGCTTAGAACTCTGCTGATTTCGGAGTACGTGGGAAAGGAATGACGTCGCGGATGTTCTGCATACCCGTTACAAACAGGATGAGGCGCTCGAAGCCAAGGCCGAAACCAGCGTGTGGGCATGAACCCCAACGGCGGGTGTCGATATACCACCACAGGTGGGTCTTGTCCATCTGACGGCGCTCAATCTCGCCCATCAGCTTGTCGTAGCTCTCTTCACGAACGGAACCACCGATGATCTCGCCAATCTGTGGGAACAGCACATCGGTACCCTGCATCGTAGGACCAGGAGCCACGGCGCCCTTGTAGCCAACGCTACCCTCCCCCTGCTCTTCGTTCTGTTTCATATAGAACGACTTGAAAGCACGGGGATAATCAGTCATGATAACAGGCTTCTTGAAGTGCTCCTCGACGAGGTAACGCTCGTGCTCGGAAGCAAGGTCGTCGCCCCAGTTGCATGGGAACTCGAACTTCTTACCGTTCTTGATAGCCTCTTGCAGGATGTTGATACCCTCAGTGTAAGGCAGGCGCACGAAGGTCTCCTTGAGTACGCCCTCCAGACGAGCGATAAGGGTTTTGTCGATCATCTGGTTGAGGAACTGCAGGTCGTCCTTACAGTTATCGAGTGCCCACTTTACGCAGTATTTGATGAAGTCTTCTTCAAGGTCCATCAGTTCTTCCTGATCGAGGAAGGCGACCTCAGGCTCTACCATCCAGAACTCAGCCAGGTGGCGAGGTGTGTTACTGTTCTCAGCGCGGAACGTAGGACCGAAGGTATAGATAGCACCCAAAGCGGTGGCGCCCAGTTCACCCTCCAGCTGACCAGAAACGGTCAGCGAGGTCTGTTCGCCAAAGAAGTCGTCGTCGTAGATAATCTTTCCCTGCTCGTCCTTCTTCAGGTCGTAGAGGTTCTTGGTCGTCACCTGGAACATGTTGCCTGCTCCCTCACAGTCGCTGGCAGTAATCAGCGGGGTGTGGAAGTAGAAGAAGCCGTGCTCGTGGAAATAGGTGTGGATAGCCATCGCCATATTGTGGCGAATACGCATCACGGCACCAAAGGTATTGGTACGCAGACGCATGTGGGCATTCTTACGCATAGCCTCGAACGACTGACCCTTCTTCTGCATGGGATAGTCGTTGCCACAGAGACCATAGACCTCCAGTTTGGTGGCCTGAATCTCACTGGTCTGACCAGCACCCTGGCTCTCTACCAGCACACCCTCGGCATTGATGCAGGCACCAGTGGTGATATCCTTCAGCAACTGCTCGTCGAACTTGGTGGGGTCAACGACAATCTGAACGTTCTTGATGGTAGAGCCATCGTTCAGTGCGATGAAGTCAACAGCCTTACTAGAGCGGTGCGTGCGCACCCAGCCCTTCACACATACTTCTTTTCCAAAATCAGTACTCTTCAGTACGTCAATTATCTTTGTTCTTTTCATTGTCTTTTCTTTACTGTTTGTTGCGACTAAGTCGCAACACACTATTCTTTACTCATAAGCGCCCATGCGCAGACGGTCAACTTCTTCCTCAGTGAGGTAGCGCCAGTCACCACGACGGACATTCTTCTTGGTAAGTCCGGCAAACTGTACGCGGTCAAGCTTTGTAACCTTATATCCCAGGCTCTCGAAGATACGACGCACGATGCGGTTCTTGCCAGAGTGAATCTCGATGCCTACCTGCTTCTTGTCAGTATCGCTGGCATACTCAATAGCATCTGCCTTAATCTCACCATCCTCCAGCGTAATGCCTTCAGCAATCTGCTGCATATCATGAGCCGTCACATTCTTGTCCAGATATACATGATAAATCTTTTTCTTCAGGAACTTCGGATGGGTTAGCTTCGAAGCGAGGTCGCCATCATTCGTCAACAGAAGCACACCAGTAGTGTTGCGGTCCAGACGGCCAACAGGATAGATACGCTCAGGGCAAGCACCCTTCACCAGATCCATCACCGTCTTGCGCTGCTGGGGGTCGTCGCTGGTAGTCACATAGTCCTTAGGCTTATTCAAAAGCACATAGACTTTCTTCTCCATGCGTACGGGTTGATCGTGGAACAGCACCTCATCAGTACGCAGAACTTTGCTACCCAACTCAGTAACAACCTCGCCATTAACCTTCACGACACCTGCTGTGATGAACTCATCAGCCTCACGACGACTGCAAACACCGGCATTGGCCAGGAACTTGTTCAAGCGGATGGGCTCGTTGGGGTCGAAGTTTTCCTCCTTATATTCAATGCGCTTCTTCAAGCTATATTTTGCATTGGGATCATAGCCAGGAGTATGCTGGCGATAACCGCCACGCTGCTGACCATAACCACCCTGACGGGGCTGGCCGTAACCGCCACGCTGCTGATAACCACCCTGACGAGGCTGACCATACTGCTGACGGGGCTGACCATACTGCTGACGAGGCTGATAGCCACCCTGACGGGGCTGGCCGTAACCACCACGTTGCTGATAACCGCCCTGACGAGGCTGACCATACTGCTGACGAGGCTGATAACCAGTCTCTTCACCTTCGGCCTGCTGATTATATCGGGGACGGTAACCACCCTGTTGGCCGTAGTTGTTGCGAGGGCGATAACCACCCTCATTATTATAATTGGTACGAGGGCGATAACCACCACGCTGCTGGTTGTATTCGCGGGGCTGAGAGGCAGCATTCTGCAAACCTGCGCCAAAGCCCTCGGGACGGAAACCGCCTTCTTCCTGATTACGATTAAAACTGCCCTGATTATAGGGACGTGTCTGCTGATGAATACGCGGACGTGGTGAACGTCCGGGACGGTAGCCCTGATAGCCACTATTCTCATGGTCGGTCGTGTGCTGCTGCTCAGCAGCCTTCTCTTCATTGATTTTTTCGTTCTCGAATTCCATTTTCTTCTGTGTTTTTAGCCGAAAGCCTCACGGCTCTCTTTGTGTTGTTAAATAATATATGGTTTTATTTCTCTTTACATTCCCGTATAGTTCATCGGGGTAATAGCCATCAATTCGACTTTAACCTCATCACTCACGTTCAGCTCCTGAATAAAAGCATGAATCGTCTCTTCTGTCATTTTCTGATTCGTACGTGTCAGCGCCTTCAGGGCTTCGTAGGGATGAGGATAGGCCTCACGGCGCAGAATGGTCTGAATAGCTTCTGCAACAACTGCCCACGTGTTATCAAGGTCTTCTTGCAACTTCGATTCGTTAAGAATAAGTTTGCGCAACCCCTTCAGCGTGCTTTGAACAGCTATCACGGCATGTCCCATCGGCACACCGACATTACGCAGTACCGTCGAGTCGGTCAAGTCGCGCTGCAGGCGACTTACTGGCAACTTCTGTGCCAAGAACTGCAAGACAGCATTTGCGACACCCATATTACCTTCTGAATTCTCAAAGTCAATGGGGTTCACCTTGTGAGGCATAGCACTCGAGCCAACCTCGCCAGCCTTAATCTTCTGTTTAAAATACTCCATAGAAATATACATCCAGAAGTCACGATCGAGGTCGATGATGATGGTATTAATGCGACGCATGCCATCAAAAATAGCACCCAGCCAATCGTAATTCGAAATCTGAGTAGTCCATTGCTCACGCTCCAGTCCCAGTTTCTCAGACACAAACTGATTGCCAAACTCGCGCCAGTCATACTGGGGGTAAGCCACATGGTGAGCATTATAGTTACCCGTTGCGCCACCAAACTTAGCGGTGATAGGAGTGTCCTTCAAAGCGCGTAATTGCTCTTCCAAACGGTATACAAACACCATGACCTCCTTGCCCAAACGTGTTGGAGATGCGGGCTGTCCGTGGGTTTTGGCCAACATTGGCACATTCTTCCACTGTTCAGCATAGTCGTGCAACTGTTCAATCAGCTCCTCAACCATAGGATAATACACCTCTTCCAACGCTTCTTTAACAGAAAGGGGAACGCTGGTATTATTGATGTCCTGCGAGGTCAGGCCGAAATGGATAAATTCTTTATACTGCTCGAAGTTACCAATACTATCAAGCTGTTCCTTGATAAAATACTCCACAGCCTTCACATCATGGTTTGTGGTCTGCTCGATTTCCTTTACACGAGCGGCATCTTTCTCAGTAAAGTTACGGTAAATATCGCGCAAGGCCTCAAAACGTGAATGGTCGAAACCTTCTAACTGAGGCAACGGCAATTCACATAGTGCAATAAAATATTCGATTTCTACGCGTACACGATAACGAATGAGCGCATACTCAGAAAAATATCCTGCCAACTGCTTTGTTTTACTTCTATAACGGCCGTCTATTGGTGAGATGGCGGTCAATGCATCCAATTCCATGCTTACTCTAATACCTAATTAATACTATATATAGCTAAACTTTCTTCAACGTTAGTCAAAACTTGTCGCAACATTCTCTCAAATGTGGTTGCAAAGGTACGAATAATAATTGAAAATTGAGAATTGAGAATTGAGAATTTTATTATGAATTGGTGCTTTTTTTTGATATTTAACAAAAAAAGGAGTCCCGAATGATTTCGGAACTCCTAAGTGGGCGCTGACGGATTCGAACCGCCGACCCTCTGCTTGTAAGGCAGATGCTCTAAACCAGCTGAGCTAAGCGCCCTTTTGTTTCAAAAGCGGTGCAAAGGTACGGCTTTTTCTTGAAACCACCAAACTTTTGCACCACTTTTTTGAAAAAAAGTTGTTTTTTTACATATTTTCTCGCATTACAGGCAATAAAGATCGCTTGCAGCCAACAAATCTACTCTCTTTTCTGCAAGAATACGCTCACAGTTTTCCAGATCTGTAGGACGGATTATCACATGAGCGACATCACCGTTAGCAAATGAATACATATACTCGATGAACACCCCTGCCTCGGAAAGATACTTCATCACCTTTGCCAAGGAGCCACTGGTATTAGGACAGGTAAAGCCAATCACATCGGTAATCTTTACAGCAAAATGAGCGGCTTTCAAAACCTGATAGGCTTTGTCTGGATCACTTACAATACAACGCAGAATACCAAAATCAGAATTATCAGCGATACTCATTGCTGACAGATTGACACCTGCTTCACCTAATACGTCGGTCACTTCAGTCAGACGACCCGACTTATTCTCTAAAAAAACGGATAACTGTTTTGCTAACATATTTGTTTGGTTTTCGTTATTAATGTATCTCGATTTAAAGTTTTCTATTATCAATAACTCGCTTAGCCTTACCCTCAGAGCGCTCAATGCCCTTTGGTTCTACCAACTTCACTTTGAAGCCCAGACCAATGACAGAACGCAACTCACCCTCCAGCTTCTTCTGTAAGCCAACGAGCGTAGCCATATCGTCGGTAAAGTACTCTTCCTTGACCTCTACCTTCAACTCACTGGTATCGGTATTGTTCACACGGTCAACAGTCAGCAGGAAGTGTGGCTCGTACTCAGGCAACTTCAAGATGACGTCCTCAATCTGCGATGGGAATACGTTGACGCCACGAATAATGAGCATATCGTCGCAACGGCCCAAGATACGATCCATGCGAACCAGCGTACGTCCACACTTACACTTGTCGTAGTGCAATGCCGTCAGGTCGTGGGTACGATAGCGCAGCAGAGGCATACCCTCTTTCGTCAGATGGGTAAACGTCAGTTCACCGAACTGTCCTTCAGGCAACGGCTCACCAGTCTTGGGATCCAGAATCTCAGGATAGAACAAGTCTTCGTTCAGGTGGGTACCACACTGGTGTTCACACTCATAGCCGACGCCAGGACCAGCAATCTCACTAAGTCCATAGATATCGTAAGCTTTAATGCCCAGGCTCTCTTCCAACTTCTTACGCATTTTCTCCGTCCAAGGTTCAGCGCCAAACACACCCACCTTCAACTTAAACTCGTCGCGTGAATACTCGCACTCCTTCATGGCTTCACCCAAGAACATTGCATAACTGGGGGTACAGCAAAGAATGGTAGTACCGAAGTCGTGCATCAGCGTCATCTGCTTCTGCGTATTACCGCTAGAGATAGGAATAACACTGGCACCAATATTTGTTGCGCCATCATGGGCACCCAAACCTCCAGTAAACAATCCATAGCCATAGGCCACCTGGAAGATATCCTCTTTCGTAGCACCATAAGCCGTAAAAGCGCGAGAGATCGCCTCTGACCACATAGCCAAGTCCTTACGGGTGTAGAGCACCACAACAGGCTTGCCCGTCGTACCACTACTTGCATGGATACGCACAATCTGACTCATGGGTACTGCTGCCAGTCCAAAAGGATAATTGTCGCGAAGATCGAGTTTATTAGTAAAAGGCAATTTAGTGATATCGTCGATGCTCTTGATATCACCTGGTTCAAGTCCCATCTCCTGAAACTTCTTACGATAAAATGGCGTGTTATAATAAACATATTCCGCCATTTTCTTTAATCTGCTACTCTGCAACTCGCGTAATTGTTCGCGATCCATACATTCTATGGTCTCATTCCAAATCATGGTCTTTGTACGTTAAATTGTGATGTTAGTAATTGTGTTGATGCAAAGGTACGAAATAATTCATAATTCATGATTCATAATTCATAATTATTTTTGCACCTTTTTTTATATTTAACAAAAAAAGGAGTCCCGAAATCTTCGGAACTCCTTTGTAAGATATCTCTTGTTTAAATTACTTAATCTCAACAGTAGCACGACGGTTGTAAGTAATCGGGCTCAGGGTGTTAACACCACCAGCAGCAACAGTCTCAATCTGGTCGCGGCTTACACCAAGCTTAACGAGCTCGTTAGCGACAGCCTCAGCACGCTTCTGAGAAAGCTTCTGGTTGTAGTCAGCGCTACCAGTCTTGCTGTCAGCATAACCAGTAACAACCAGCTTAGAGTTGTTGTCCTTAGCAACCTTAGCCAGGTCAGATACATTCTGCAGATCCTTCTTAGAAGCAACGGTAGACTTACCGAGGTTGAAGAATACAGAAACAGGAGCGGCAACAACCTTCGTAATGGTCTGAGGAGCAGCAACAACAGCAGCTGCAGTCTGCTTCGGCTGGTTAGCCAGCATGTTCTTCAGGCGAGCGTTCTCAGCCTGAGCGTCAGACAACTGAGCGTTTAGAGCGTCGATCTGACCCTGAGAGAGAGCCTTGATAGCGTCTACGTCAGGAGTCTTGCTCCAACCAGTCTTACCAAGGTTGTAAGTCAAACCGACCTCAACACTGAACTGGTTCATACGATGCTTAGGAGCGATACCATCGTGTGCAGGAGCACCGAAAGCCTCACCATAACTAGTATAACCAAGTTCGAGGTTAGCAGCCAGCTTCTTGCTCAGACGGAAGGTATTCAGGATACCAGCGTTTACCAGGAATGTGTTAGCCTTAGCGTCGAAGTTACGAGCAACACCAGCACCCAGATAGGGGATGAAGTTCCAGATACGGTTCTCGTTGTAGCCACAGAACATATTGCTCAGGTTGAACAGAACGTTCTCGTTAACAGCGAGATACTTGTCAATATCACTATTGAAAGCCTTACCCATCCAAATACCGGTAGCCTTAGTACGAAGTCCGAGACCTGGAGTAAACCACTTACCAATAGCCAGTGAGAAGCCAAGGGCAGTACGCGTATCGTGATCAACATCAGTCAAAGCGGTTCCGAGGGGGAACTTGTAGAAAGGATTCTGGAAAATCTTGTCTGTACCAGCCCAAGAAGCGCTATAATTTACATTAGCCTGAATGAACCAGTTGCTCCAGAATGAATTGGTAGCTACGCTATACTTCAGGGTTGGATCTTCCTGAGCCATAGCATTCATTGAAAGACCGGCAATAGCCAGCATTAAGAAAAACTTTTTCATACTATACTAAAAATTAATAAATGATACAATTTCGAAATTCTGTGCAAAAGTAAATATTATTTTCGAAAACACAAAGTTTTTAAGCAACAAAATTAAAAAATAGTGTATTTTTTGCCATCAATCTCATAAATTTGCTTAAAAAAGAGCAAAAAATAGATAATTTTATCACAATTATCCCAACAGATGCTCAATATCAGAATGAGGCAATATACTTAGTATCGCCCGTCCATCTGGGGCATAGTTTACATTTTCACAGGCAAAGAGACCATTGACTATAACATCCATCTCCTCATTTGAGAGAAACTGACCATAGGGTATGGCTGCATGACGGGCCAAACCAAGAGCAACCTCACTGTTCAATGCCGTCAAGTCATGAGTTACAGGAGCAGATGAACTCAAGATGTCTTGCAATAGCTGCTGGGGATTTAGACCTTCTATACCTGCAGGAACGCCATTTATAGCATAACTATTAGGGCCTAAGGGACTCAAATCGAAACCCACAGCAGCAAACAATGGTAATACCTCCTCCATCAGCACCGCCTCTGAAGGTGTCAACTCCAGTACTTCTGGGAACAATAGACGCTGGCTTTGAGCCGGACTGTCAGCCAATTGATGCATATAGCGTTCATAACGGATACGGACATCAGCCCGATGCTGATCGATAATCATCAATCCGGATTTAACGGCAGTCATAATATATCGGCCTTTGTACTGATAGTGTGTCGGGCTGACATCAGCCATATCTATTGAGTGAGTTTTCGACGCATCCACATAATGAGTTTCCGTTCCTACAGTAAACAAAGAGCCCTCTTCGTTCTGTGACTTTGGCAGTTGGTCGTATAACTGCTCCCAATTTTTAGGAGGTCTTTCCTTGAAAGGATTATAGGCGGGATTATAACTAGGCTTCAGATCCACTGCGACCGGCTGTGACGGTTGTGGTTGATAGGCAGGAATCTCCGGACGCCCAACAGTATCAAAGTCTATTTGAGGTATTTCGCAAAACTGTCCAATGGCATCCTTTACGGCAGCAGCAAGAATCTGCCAGATAGCCTGTTCGTTCTCAAACTTTATCTCCGTCTTGGTAGGATGAATATTTACATCGATATCTGCAGGATTGACATCGAAATAAATAAAATAAGGAATATGCGTACCCGCAGGTATAAGACGTTCATAAGCCTGTATGACAGCCTTATGGAAATACGCATGCTTCATAAAGCGGCCATTCACAAAGAAATACTCATGGGCACCTTTTTTGCGTGCTGATTCAGGTTTGGCAGCAAATCCTGTTATCTTACACATGGCCGTTTCGACGCTGACCGGCAGCAAATCCTGTCCATAGCGTCGGCCATAGACATCTGTAATACGCTGTCGTAAAGTACCTGCACGAAGATTCATCAGTTCTTGTCCGTTGCTATACAAGGTAAAGTTGATATCAGGGTATACCAGTACTATGCGTTCAAAGGCAGCTACAATATTGCTCAGTTCCGTAGCATTACTCTTGAGGAATTTACGTCGTGCAGGAACATTATAGAAGAGGTTGCTCACCATGAAAGAAGAACCAACAGGACAGGAGCAAGGTTCCTGACTATCAACATGGGAAGCCGACAGTGACAGACAAGTGCCTATCTCGTCCACTTGTCTACGGGTACGTAACTCTATCTGTGATACAGCAGCAATAGAAGGCAGTGCCTCGCCACGGAATCCCATCGTATGCAGGGAAAACAAGTCCTCAGCCTGTCGAATCTTTGAAGTAGCATGTCGTTCAAAAGCCAAACGGGCATCTGTCTCAGACATGCCGCAACCGTCATCAATAACCTGAATAGATGTCCGGCCCGCATCTACCACCAACACATTTATGGTATGTGCCTTGGCATCAACAGCATTCTCTACCAGCTCCTTGATAACGGAAGCCGGCCGCTGGATGACCTCACCAGCAGCAATCTGGTTGGCCACACTATCGGGTAGCAGCTGTATTACATCAGTCATGGTTCCATGTTTTCTTTGGTGGTTCACGACGTTTGACCTCCTTCAGTTCCGTACCAGCTTTTTTGGGGCGCCAATTGAAAATATCATCTTTATCCGTCGGTCGCACATAGTCAAACCATGCAAAGCCGGGAAGTGGGTTCTTTCCTGGTGGCAACTGAGACAAGGGATAATAGCAACCTGTAGGTTTCTCAAACCACAGCTTCTTCATCTGACGGTTTTTGAAAAAGCCTTTAAACAGCGGACACTCCGTATAGTTCATCGTAGTGACAACGCTATCTGTCTCGTCAACATAGAAATAGTCTATCACCACATTATCGATGGCCTGAAACTCTCGTATTTCTCCACGATCAAAGAAGGCCTTCATTTCCTTTGAGGATATCTGGTTGAAATGCACCGAGTCGCTCAGTTGTTCTGCCGAGAATGCCTGCCCGATAACGTGTGCCCAATCAATGGTGGAGTCATTCATGTACACACAGATCTTCTCGCCAAAGAGTTGTTGACCCATATTCCACACAATCGGGTCTTTATACATCGTCATGCATGAATCCTTGGAGTTATATACCAGCGAGTCGCAGACGGCCTGTACATCAGTACGATACGCGCGAACCTTATTATAAGCATGTACAACCCTATAAACAGAGTCTGTCCGGATGTTGTAGGTATAGATTTTAAACGTATCGGCATGCATGAATAGCGAGTCCTGCTGTGAATAGTCAATGGTCACTGCCCGTTTGGTTGCCATCGCATAACCTGTTGAGTCGTTATATTCACAATAGTCTCCTGTCATCATATTTTTGTTGACAGTATCATTATACACTACATTCCAATAGGCATAGTTCGTACCGTCCTTTGCATTATGATAAACGCTGTCACCTATTAGCGACCGTCCCTGGTCCGATATCACAGAACGGCCAAACAGTTCTGACTGTTCCGTCTTAGTGTTATAGTAACCATTCTCACTATAGATATGACTACTTCCAGAGGTGATATTTGAAGGACCAACGATATGAGCACGCGAGGTCTGCGTATCATAGAAGAGGGAGTCTGTCGTCAGAAACATTTTCTTATCCTTCAGTCGGACGTCATAGTAGAACATCGCCTGCTTCGTATCAGTATGGTACTCTCCCCAGTCAGAGGTTAACACAGAAGTGCCATCCACAAGTTTACCGCCTTCAAAGAAATTACCGAAGTTATACATCCGGTCATAATCCAACGAGTCAGTATAAAGTGTTGATTTCCGATGCTTGAGCACAACATTATAGCGGGCCTGAGCTAACTGGTCGTTGCCATCATAGTAGGCATAGTCGCTCGTCAGCCTCAACGTGTCGCCCTGAACCATCTTCACATGTCCAAAAGCCTCGAAGGAATTGGTCTGCTGGTAGAAGTGGGCGCTGTCACAATACAAGTCGGCTCCCTGATGGCGGAAATGCACATTGCCATGTAACACCTGTGCATCCCCATTCCGATATTGGTCGTAATGCAGATTATCAGAATGAACCAGATATACTTTCTTGTCCTCGACCTTCTTTCGAGGTGTACGCTTGCGTGCTGGCTGCATAGCGAAAACCATAGCCAGCACTACGAGCCCAATGATGACAAGCAGTATTCTCCTCACTTCTTATCTTTTACTTCTTATCTCACCCACCCTTCGTACTCAAAATCGCAGTTACGATAGCGGTCATTAATGCGTACATAAGTGGACTTTATGCGATTGACAACCCAATCGTGCAAGACCTGTTCACGACGCTTGGCCAACACCACGTTCTTCAGCACCTGGAAATCCTCGGTAATCGTAGCTTTGTGACCCTCTGTACGACTCTTCAGCTTCACGATGGCACATACCGTCTTGCCACGCTCGTTTATCATTTCGAAGGGAGTAGAGATCTCACCAACCTTCATGCGGTCAACGGCCTTTGCCACCTCAGAGGGCAGATCTGCCAACTTAAAGCGCGAGGTACGACCATCTTGAGTGACATTAGCCATCAAGCCGTGGTTGTTACGTGTATCCTTATCGTCAGAGAGCAAGGAAGCTCCCGCTTCAAAAGTAAATTTCTCTTCCACGATATCATTACGAATAGAGTCCAGTCGAGCGAGTGCCTTCGTAATGGCATCATCACTAACGACAGGCTTGCGAAGAATATGGCGTACCTTAATCTTATCACCACGCTTGTCAATCAGCTGAATGATATGGAAGCCGAATTCCGACTCCACAATCTTCGACACCTTCTTGGGGTCTGTCAGGGCAAAGGCCACATTGGCAAAAGCAGGGTCTAACATACCCCTACCCGTATAGTCAAGTTCACCACCGCGACGGGCTGTACCAGGGTCTTCAGAATACAAGCGTGCCAACGTCTGGAACGACGACTCACCCTTATTGATGCGGTCTGTATAGTCACGCAGTTCTTCCTTTACACGATTAATCTCCTCCTGCTCTATACGGGGTGTCTGGGTGATGATTTGCACTTCGACCTCCGTAGGCACAAAAGGTATACTATCCTGCGGCATGTTCTGGAAATAGCGGCGCACCTCAGCAGGCGACACCGTAATATCCTTTGTCAGCTTATGCTGCATGCCCTGCACCAATTGATTCTCACGGTAGGTTTCACGCAGATCAGCACGAATCTGACTCATGCTCTTTTTCTGATACTCCTCCAATTTCTCGCGAGAGCCAATCATAGAAATCATTCGCTCAAGATACTGCTCGACACCCTGCGTGATTTCCGCTTCCGTTACCTCTACACTATCGGTGATGGCCTGGTTCAGAAACAGTTTCTGAACGGCTATCTGCTCCGGAATGGCACAATCCGGGTCTCTTGTCCAGCGTACGCCTTCCTGCTCACTTTGGAGACGCATTGCCTCCACATCCGATTTCAAGATAGCCTCATCGCCAACCACCCAGATGACCTCATCCACGATAGCCTCTATGCTATCGTTCTGTGCAAACAGACTAAGTGGGGCGCACAAGGCACAAAGGAATAATATGACTTTACTCATGCTTATTGACAGTCTTTAGAACATCCTCATTCACTGTAAACGAATACTTCTTACGGAGTTCTGCTACCCACTGACGCTCCAATTCATCCTGCAGGTCAGCAGTCACCAAACCACGTACATCTGTATACTCCTGTGGTTTCTTGATGAGTTTACCGTATGTTGCATCAATGGGATATCCCTTGACACTATCCACTTTGGCATCGGTCACCTTAAACACTTCGCGGTCAATCAGCTTGTTGTCACCTTTCTTGAACAATCCCTTCTCCACACGGATACGAATAATAGAGTCGTTATTGAAACCCTTACGGAGTGCTTCGTTCCAGTCATCAAACTTCAGTTTCTTGACACAGTCTGCTACGGCCTTCACATCCGACTGAATCTTGACATGATAGGCCATACCCTTAAAGCGGGGCTCATCCCACGTGTAATTCTTCTTATGTGCCTTGAAATACGCTTCCAGAGCTTTCTCATCCTTGGCGGCCTTGTCCCATACATGCTCATTGCTCACCTCATAAAGCAGCAATCCGTCGTGGTATTCCTTAATGAGGTAACGCATCTCCATATCTACAGCAGCCAAAGAGTCGGCGCGTTGTTCCAAGATCATCTCTTTGGTCAGCGTACCATTGGAGTGCTTGACCATCTGATCCAGCTTTTGTTCCGTAATACTATTGCGAGCACCACGCTGTTCCAGGTATTTCAGGATATTATCCTTATGAAACTCAAAGGGCTCCAACTGCTTACGATCCTTCATCAAGATGATATGCCAGCCATAAGGCGACAATACCGGCTGGCTCATCTCACCGGGTTGAAGTGCAAAGGCAGGCTCTTCAAACTCCTTGACCAGTTGATTCTTGCCAATCCATCCCAACAAGCCGCCACGACGACCAGAACCCGGGTCTTGCGAAACCTTCTTGGCCAGTTCCTCAAAGTCTGCACCAGCTTTCAGTGCCTGATAGACAGAGTCGATACGCTGTTTAGCTTCCTGCTGTTGAGCCTCTGTTGCCTTTTGCGGAATCATAATCAGAATGTGCGCAGGCTGTATCAGGCCATCCGGTCCGATACTCTCCAACGTCTGGTCATACACTTTATGAGCTTCCACCATCATATCGTCGTCAGTAACAAACGTCGGACGAATCTGTTGGTCACGATATTGTGCAAATTCCGTCAGGAAAGCCGTCGTGGTGTCAATGCGTGCATCCAGTGCTGCCTGCACTTTCAGCTTATAGTTGATAAACAGATCAACATATTCCTCAACGGATTTCTTGTCTATCACGCCGTCGGTATTATTCTTATTGTAAGAATACTCGAATTCCGAACGTGGAACATCCACTCCTGCCACAGTCATAATGACTGGGTCGCTACTTTGGGCAAGAATAGCAGAAAACGGAACAACTGCGCAAAAAGCAGCAATAATGAGCTTTTTCATTTTACTTTTTTATCAATCGTTAGGTCTTGAATAGTTAGGAGCCTCACTGGTAATCGTAATATCGTGAGGATGGCTTTCGTTGACACCGGCATTGGTAATGCGTGTAAACTTGGCATCGTGCAGCTTCTCAATAGTAGCAGCACCACAATAGCCCATACCTGAGCGCAGACCACCTACCATCTGATAGATGACCTCCTGAACAGTACCTTTGTAAGGTACACGTCCGGCAATACCCTCGGGCACCAGCTTCTTCACATCCTTGGTATCAGCCTGGAAATAGCGGTCCTTCGAACCGTGTTCCATAGCCTCCAGTGAACCCATGCCACGATAGCTCTTGAACTTACGTCCGTTATAGATAATGGTGTCGCCAGGGCTCTCCTCGGTACCAGCCACCAACGAGCCAATCATCACACAAGAGCCACCGGCAGCCAACGCCTTGACAATATCACCCGAATAGCGCAGACCACCATCAGCAATCAGAGGTACGTTTGTACCCTTCAGGGCACTATACACATCGTATACAGCACTCAGCTGAGGCACACCCACACCTGCTACAACACGTGTCGTACAGATAGAGCCCGGACCAATACCAACCTTTACGGCATCAGCACCATTCTCCACCAACATCCGTGCTGCATCACCTGTAGCGATGTTACCAACCACGATATCGATGCCGGGGAAAGAAGCCTTGGCCTCACGCAGTTTCTCCACAACGCTCTTCGAGTGGCCATGAGCCGTATCGATGACGATAGCGTCGACACCAGCATTCACCAATGCCTGCATACGGTCAAGCGTATCGAAGGTCACACCGACGCCGGCAGCCACACGCAGACGGCCTTTGTCATCCTTGCAGGCCATCGGCTTGTCCTTGGCCTTTGTGATGTCCTTATATGTAATCAGTCCCACCAAATGATTGTCCTTGTCTACCACGGGGAGCTTCTCAATCTTGTTCTCCTGCAGAATCTGTGCCGCAGCCGTCAAGTCGGTCTGCTGGTGCGTAGTCACCAGGTTCTCACACGTCATCACCTCGTCAATCTTCTTATCCAGACGACGCTCAAAGCGCAGGTCACGGTTAGTAACGATACCCACCAGACGATTTTCTTCGTCTACCACGGGAATACCACCGATATGGTATTCGGCCATGATGTCCAGGGCATCCTGCACCGTCTTACCACGACGAATCACCACGGGATCGTAGATCATACCATTCTCGGCACGCTTGACGATAGCCACCTCACGAGCCTGATTCTCGATAGACATATTTTTGTGGATCACACCAATACCGCCTTCGCGAGCGATAGCAATAGCCATCTGACTTTCAGTAACCGTATCCATAGCAGCCGTTACGAAAGGAACATTCAGTTCAATGTGGCGTGAAAAACGTGTCTTCAACTCTACCGTCTTAGGCAGCACCTCAGAATAAGCGGGAATCAACAGGACATCATCAAAAGTCAGTCCGTCCATGACAATCTTGTCTGCAATAAATGATGACATAAATATAGTACTTTAAATTTTATTGCGTGCAAAATTACTCATTTTTTCTGAGACAGCAAGCATTTCAACCTATTATTAATAGGATTTAACGTAAAGTCAGCACCACCCTGCCCTGCTTGTCCTGAGATACAAGGGCAGTCATATTGCCCTGGCGGTAGGTCTTTTGATCGTTGGTCACAAAACCCGACGCCGTCAAGTCTTTACGTACAGCCTCCACATCATCATTGGCTGTCAGCGTGAACGAGGTCAACGACTGCTTACGGCGTAGAGCATTGAGAGCCACCTGATAGTCACCTATCGAGAAGGTTGCCGTGAGTGCCTTGGCATTAGCACGTCCGAACGTATAGTCGTAGCTACGCAAGAGGTTTTGCACCCCTTTCAGCGACTTGTCCTGCAACAACTTAACGCCCAGTCCCACCAAATCGGTATGTCGGCAGGGTTCAGCCAGTCCATTCGTAATGGCCCGTGGTGCCGTCTCATAGTCTTTGTCTTCCATCTCTTCGTAGGCTTTGGCATAAGCCTTGGCATCGTCGAGGACAAAGCCCAAAGAATAGCTGGTGACTCCCATGGTGTGCTCATAGTGCAGACAGATTGTTCCCAAGCGTGTCTGAATAGTGTAAGCCTCTCCCTGATTGTCTACAAAGCCTTGTCCGTAAACATCCTGCAACTGCTGTTTCAGCCTTGCAAAAGGTTCAGCAACCGCTTTTGCCGACGGATAGACCGTCTCATCCACCACGTCAACAGCATAGACGCGTGCCGTCTGGTCAGAGACCGCCAGCGTTACAAGGCTGTGCAAGCCATAGACATCACCCTCATAGATATACGATTTTGCCGTTTGCGGACCGTCAGGTCGTCGTTCTGTAAAGCCCTGCTTCAACAGCGCCTTCTCAAAACGGTCGGCCTTGATACCCAAAGGAATACCCAGAAAGGCATTGCGGTTATTGTTGTTGTCGGCTTGGGCGGTAATATCGGCCAATGGCAACTGTAGCGCATCGTCAATACCGTCGCTCTTCGTCGATGCCTTGCGTTCACTCTTGGCTTTCTTCTTGAACAGCTTTTTCAGAAACTGAGCATCAGCAGGCTGTGACACGATAGCCACAGCCAACAAAAGGAATACGATTTTCTTCATTAGTTTTGTCGATTCAAAAAGAATTAGTTCGCCATTTCAGAAATAAACTTGATGCGCACCAAGCGGATTTCGTCTTCCGTACATTCGCTACCCAGCTCATCCAAGGCCGCCTCCAGCGAGTCCGTATCACTATCGGCAAAGTAGTCGTAGATATCGTCTATACGGTCTTCGTCCATCACCTCCTCCAGGAAGTAGTCAATATTCAGCTTGGTACCGCTATAGACGATGGCCTCTACCTCATCCAGCAGCTCCTCAAACTCCAGTCCCTGAGCGGTAGCAATGTCGTCGAGGGCTATCTGACGATCGATGGCCTGAATAATCTTCACTTTCAGAATGGATTTCTTGGCGACCGTACGAACACGCAGGTCTGAGTGACGCACAATCTCGTTTTCGTCACAATAGTTTTTAATCAGCGTGACAAACTCCTGAGCATACGACTGTTTGACCTTACCCTCGCCAACGCCCTGGATATTCTTCAGTTCTTCCAGCGTTACTGGATAGTCGGTAGCCATCTGTTCGATGCTGACATCCTGGAAGATGACGTATGGCGGACGTCCCAACTTCTTGCTGACCTTCTTGCGCAGGTCTTTCAGCATGGCGCTGAGCGTGGGATCGAGTGCGCTGGTAGTCACTTCATGCTCCGTTACTGCCTCATAGTCTTCGGCAAACTCATTGTCTTCGACAATCATAAACGACGAAGGAGCCTTCAGGAACTTCTTTCCAGCCGACGTCAGCTTCAGGAGTCCGTAGTTTTCTACATCCTTCTTCAGGTATCCGGCTATCAACGCCTGTCGGATGACAGGGTTCCAATGTTTCTTATTCTCATCCTCACCTGCACCAAACAATTCGTGATCCTGATGCTTGTGAGCCAGTATCTCCTCGGTTTCCCGTCCGCTGACAAAGTCGATGATATAGTCGGTACGGAAGTTCTCTTTCAGCACCTGCACAGCTTTCAGCACGATGACCAGCAAGTTCTCAGCCTCGATCTTCGTCTTCGGATGCAGACAGTTGTCACAGTTGTGGCAGTTGTCCTGCGTATACTCCTCACCGAAATAGTGCAACAGCATCTTACGGCGGCAGACAGAAGTCTCGGCGTAGGCCGCCGTCTCTGCCAGCAGCTGACGGCCGATGTCTTGCTCGGCTACGGGCTTGCCCTCCATGAACTTGTCCAGCTTCTGCAGGTCTTTCTGGGCATAGAACGTGATACACATGCCCTCGCCGCCGTCACGTCCGGCACGACCCGTCTCCTGATAATAGCCTTCCAGCGACTTCGGAATGTCGTAGTGGATGACGAAGCGCACGTCGGGCTTGTCGATACCCATACCGAAGGCAATGGTAGCCACGATGACGTCGATGGTCTCCATGAGGAAGTCGTCCTGCGTCTGCGAACGTAGTGCCGACTCAAGACCGGCATGATAGGCTGCTGCTTTGATGTCGTTAGCCTTCAGGATTTCAGCCAGCTCCTCTACCTTCTTACGCGACAGACAATAGATAATGCCACTCTTTCCCGGATGCTGCTTGATAAACTTGATGATGTCCTTGTCGACGTCTACCGTCTTGGGACGTACCTCGTAGTAGAGGTTCGGACGGTTGAACGAGCTTTTGAACTCGACGGCATCGATGATGCCGAGGTTCTTCTTGATGTCGGTACGCACTTTATCGGTAGCCGTAGCGGTCAGGGCAATGATGGGTGCCTCGCCTATCTCGTTGATAATCGGACGGATACGACGGTATTCCGGTCGGAAGTCGTGGCCCCACTCCGAGATACAGTGGGCCTCATCGATGGCATAGAACGATATCTTTGCCTGTTTCAGGAACTCGACATTGTCCTCCTTGGTCAGCGACTCCGGGGCGACATACAGCAACTTGGTGCGCCCTGCCAGGATGTCGGCCTTCACCTGGTCGATGGCCGTCTTGTTCAGCGACGAGTTCAGGTAATGAGCCGTGCCTTCGTCGCTCATCGAACTGATGACGTCAACCTGGTTTTTCATCAGGGCTATCAGCGGTGAGATGACAATGGCCGTCCCCTCCATCAGCAGCGAGGGCAACTGATAGCACAACGACTTACCGCCACCCGTAGGCATCAGAACAAAGGTGTCCTTGCCGTCGAGCACGTTCTGTATGATGGCTTCCTGATCGCCCTTGAACTTGTCAAAGCCAAAGTACTTCTTCAGGGCGTCCGTGAGGTTTTGTTTCTTCTTCGTCATAGGCTTCATTAAGAATGAGTCTTATTTCAGATGTGACTCTTCGAGCTGCTTCTGGGCATACTCTTTGGTCACCTCAAAGGATTTAACACGCTTAGAAGGTATCTCGAACATGGCGTCAATCATGATATTCTCAACGATGGAGCGCAGTCCGCGGGCACCTAACTTATACTCTACAGCCTTGTCGACCACCAGCTCTAGGGCTTCCTCTGTGAAGGTTAGCTTGATGCCGTCCATCTGGAACAGTTTCTCATACTGCTTCACTATCGAGTTCTTGGGCTCAGTCAAGATGCGCATCAAGGCCTTGCGGTCCAACTGGTTGAGGTAGGTCAACACAGGCAGACGGCCGATGATCTCTGGTATGAGGCCAAAGGACTTCAGGTCTTGCGGCTGGACATACTGCATGAGCTCGTTCTTGTCGATGCGGCGCACGTTCTGTACGGAGTTGTAGCCCACCGTATGGGTGTTCAGTCGCTGGGCTATTTTGCGCTCAATGCCGTCGAAGGCGCCACCACAGATAAACAGTATCTGGTGGGTGTCGATGTGGATGTACTCCTGGTCGGGGTGCTTGCGGCCACCCTGTGGCGGCACGTTGACAATGGTACCCTCGAGCAGTTTTAGCAGACCCTGCTGTACGCCCTCACCGCTAACGTCGCGGGTTATCGAGGGGTTATCGGTCTTGCGGGCTATCTTGTCTATCTCGTCGACGAAGACGATGCCCCGCTGAGCTGCTTCCACATTATAGTCGGCCACCTGCAGCAGACGGGTCAGAATGCTCTCGACATCCTCACCGACGTAGCCTGCCTCGGTGAATACCGTCGCATCGACGATGGTAAACGGCACGTCGAGCATCTTGGCTATGGTACGTGCCAACAGTGTCTTACCGGTTCCCGTCGAGCCTACCATGATGATGTTCGACTTCTCTATCTCCACGCCATTGTCGTCGGCAGGCTGCTGCAGACGCTTGTAGTGGTTGTATACGGCAACAGAAAGATAGCGCTTGGCCTCGTCCTGTCCGATGACGTACTTATCGAGATGTGCCTTGATTTCCTTGGGCTTGGGAATACGCTTGGTCTCAAACGTCGGCTTCTTCTTGGCCTCAGGACCGTAGCCGTTGGCCGTAGCCACCTGATAGGCCTGCACGGCGCAGTCCTCGCAGATACAGCCGTCCACGCCGGAAATCAAGAGCTTCACCTGATGTTCTGTACGTCCACAGAAATTACATTTTTTCATTCTCACCTCTTACTTCTTCTTTAACACCTGGTCAATCATTCCATACTCCTTGGCTTCTTCGGCCGTCATCCAGTAGTTGCGGTCGGAGTCGTTCCATACCTTGTCGTAGGGCGTATGCGAATGTTCAGAGATGATGGTATAGAGCTCTTTCTTAAACTTCATAATCTCTTTGGCCTCAATCTCGATATCGGAGGCCTGACCCTGCACTCCACCTAATGGCTGGTGAATCATCACCCGACTGTGGGGCAATGCCGAACGCTTGCCCTCGGTACCGGCCACGAGCAGCACGGCGGCCATCGAGGCGGCCATACCCGTACAGATGGTGGCGACGTCGCTCGAGATGAACTGCATGGTGTCGTAGATGCCGAGACCTGCCGTCACACTGCCGCCAGGCGAGTTGAGGTAGATGCTGATATCCTTGCCCGAGTCTACCGAGTCGAGATACAGCAGCTGTGCCTGCAGGGTGTTGGCGGTATAGTCGTCAATCTGTGTGCCGAGGAAGATGATGCGGTCCATCATCAGTCGCGAGAAAACGTCCATCTGGGTGACGTTCAACTGGCGTTCCTCCAGGATATAGGGGTTCAGATACTGAGCTTGAGCGCTCATTACTTCGTCGAGCACCAGGCCGTTAATGCCTAAGTGCTTGGTGGCATATTTTCTAAAATCGTTCATATTCGTAGTTTAAAGTAGATACAAAATTACACAAAAAAGTCGGAACGCCATACATTCCGACCTTTTTTTTTGGTTAAAGAAATATAAAGAGGTACTTTTTACCTTTTTACTTTTCCTGCAACATCTTCTGGAAGTCTTCGAGGGTGATGTCCTTCTCGTCGAGCTTCACAACCTGCTTCAGAGCAGCTGTCAGCTTGACGTCAACGGCACGGTCTACGAGTCCGTCGACATTCTCGCGCTTCTTCAGCATCTCCTGAGCGTAGTTGTCCAGATACTCCTCGGGCACGTTCGACATACCGTACTGGGCAAACTGTGCGCGAGCGGCCTCCTTGGCAGTCTCCTTCAGGTCAGCGTCCTCGACCTTGATACCCTGGGCAGCAACGAGTTGCTCCTTAATCAAGTGCCAAGCCAACTCCTTGATGCTGGCGTCGAAGTTCTTCTCGACGAAGTCGGCACCCTTGTCCTTGTTGTTGTTCAGCATGACGCGCTTCAGCAGAGCCTCAGGGAACTCGAGCTTGCCGACCTTCTTCTCCATGTGGGCGCGGACGTCCAACAGGAACTTATAGTCAGAGTCGGCCTTGAACTGCTGGCTGATTTGGTCGGCAATCTTCTGACGGAACTCCTTCTCGTCCTTAATCGTACCCTCGCCGAAGGTCTGGTCGAACAGTTCCTGACCAATCTCGGCCTTGGTAAAGCGGCTGATCTCAGTGATCTGATAGGTGAAATCACCCTCGTGGTCCTTGACCTCTTCCTTCTGAATCTTCAGCAGGCTCGACACCTCTACGTCGCTCTCAGGATAAGCCTTGCGGGGGTTCCAGGTGATGATGTCGCCCAGCTTTGAACCCTCGAAGAGCTTCTTCTGGTCGTCCACCTTCATATACTGAGGCATCAGCACGGCGTCAGCCACCGTGAGGCCACCTTCCTTCACGCTGCCGTCGGCATCGAGCTCGCGCAGGTCGCCCTTCAGCATATCACGCTGCTCGGCGTCGAAGTTCTCGACCTTCTCGTAGTGGCCGGCACGACTCTGATACATCTCTACCTGCTGGTCGATGAGCTTGTCGTCAACAGTGATATTGTAGAAAGGCACCTTGTCCTTACCACTCAGCTTTGCCTCAAACTCGGGGGCTACGGCAATGTCGAACTTAAACTCCAGGGGCTGGTCGCTCTCGAAGTCGAGCTGAGCCTGCTGATCGCTTGGCAGGGGCTCGCCCAGCATGTGAATCTTGTTGTCCTGAATATAGCTGTAGAGCTTCTCGCCCAGCAGCTTGTTCACTACATCTACCTTCACGGCAGGACCGTACTGACGCTTAATCATACCCATCGGGGCCTGTCCTGGACGGAATCCGGGAATGTTTGCACGCTTACGATAGTCCTTCAGGGTTTTGTCAACCTCCGGCTGATAGTCAGCCGTCTCCAGCGTGATGGTCATCAGACCATTCACCTTGTCGGAAGTTTCAAATTGGATATTCATCTTCTTTCTTATACCTTATTAAATATATATACACGTTTTTGAGCGTGCAAAGGTACTACTTTTAATCGAGAATTGAGAATTCAGAATTGATAATTCAGAATTTTTAACTATCTATCCTCCTCCATCTCTTCACGTTTGCGCTGTTCTTCCAATGCAGAGAAGTCTTTCTGGCGCAAGACGAACGAGTCCGTCAGGTAGTTCTTGCGCACGATGGGGTTCGCGGCCAGCTCCTCAGGCGAGCCATGAAACAGAATACGGCCCTCGAACAACAGGTAGGCGCGGTCGGTGATACACAGCGTGTCCTCCACATTATGGTCGGTTATCAGGATGCCGATATTCCTGTCCTTCAGCTTCCACACGATAAACTGGATGTCCTCGACAGCTATCGGGTCGACGCCGGCAAACGGCTCGTCGAGCATGATAAACTTCGGTTCGATGGCCAGACAGCGGGCTATCTCCGTACGGCGGCGCTCACCACCACTGAGCTGGTCGCCCTTGTTCTTGCGCACCTTCTGCAAGCGAAACTCCTTGATCAGACTCTCCAACTTCTCCAGCTGATATTCGCGGGGCTTGCCCGTCATCTCCAGCACCGAGAGAATGTTGTCCTCGACCGACATCTTGCGGAATACTGAAGCCTCCTGAGCCAGATAGCCGATACCCGCACGGGCACGACGGTAGACGGGATACGTCGTCACCTCCTCGTCGCCCAGATAGATGTGGCCGCCATCAGGCACCACCAGGCCCGTCGTCATATAGAACGACGTGGTCTTGCCGGCACCGTTAGGGCCCAACAAGCCTACAATCTCACCCTGCTTCACGTCGAACGCCACGTCGTTCACTACGGTACGCTTGCCATACCGCTTCACCAGTCCTTCTGTTCGCAGCACCAGCTGCTCCTGCTCCGTATGCTCCATAATCGTGGACAAAGGTAGTGCAAATTGAGTGAAATGCAAAATAAATTAGGATTTATTTTCATTTCCGAGATGCAGCCTGCCTTCTCCAAGGGAGAAAGGTAGCAATTATTTCTCAGATTATCAAATAATCAGAAGTTTTTTGATCATCATCTCGCCGCCCCATGCTTCTATTGAGGATCGACACATCTCTATCTGTAAAGAAAAAGTGCCGAAAATCGTGTTTGCTTTTTTTGTTAATCTAGGAAGACAAGCCTCGCGATTATGGTTGATAAGTCACGAAGTGGGACATAGAGAGTGACGAAGTTACGTTTCGAAGGTCACAAAGTGCCACTTTCATGACCTCAAAGTTACGCTTTCATGGCGTGAAAACGGCACTTTCATTGCGTAAAAATCATGGTTTTACAGGCGTTTTAGACGATGTTCATAGACAAAACGGACAACATTCCAAGGCACAAGAAGGGGCCCAAAGTCATAATAGACTACATATCAACACGTTGCGCATAACGCCTCATATTTCGCGAATTTGACCCTCGCTGAACGTTTGCTGGATTTCGCGCGATTCTCAGCGCCCGTTTTGTCAACTTTATTCACAGCACCTCCACTAATGGTGCACGATAAATAGTGCAAACAAATCATTCAATCAAAAACATAGCTATTGCGCCAGCGACCAAATGTAGCGGCCATCAGGGCTGACATGAGTCTGAATGGCGTCAGGGGAAATGTTGTCGAGAACGGTCTTCATGTCGTTGCGAATGCCCTCGCCAGAGAGCTTGAGCACAGCCTCCTTCATGGTCCAAAAGCGGATAAACGTCTCGGCAGGATTAGGCGAATGGAGTATCTCTTCTATTTCGCTGTCGTTCATTGTGTAGTGCACCAGCGTGTCCTTATATTCACGAATGCTCTCGATGTCGACACCTATGGGCTTATCGCTCAGCGCACAGAGCACAGCCTCGCGGCAGTGGCTGATATTAAAACAAATCTCAGGATGTCCGACGATAGAGGGTTTGCCGTGTTCGCCATACTCGAAGACAGGTTTTTCCGTGATGCCATACTCTTTGCGCAGACCCTCGCACAGCAACAGATAAGCCGCCGCACAGGTCTTGCGACCCTGTTCGTGCTTGAACTTCAACGCCTGTTCACGTCGCTGGTCAGACAACAGAGGGAGCGACGCCTCGAAATCGAAGTGCAGTATGTCGTCGTTGAGGTAAATCATTCTTCTGGCTGTTTGTCGAGGGGCAAACCTTCGACAGCGGAATCTTCTGCTTTCGGTATGCGTCGGTTGGCATTCTCCTTGGCGCCCAGATCGACGAGCTCGCGGCCTTTCTGTACGACGCTCTGGCGACCCGTAAAGAGTTTGTTGCCTGCCGATTCAAAGTCCTTGCGAACGGTCTCCAAGTGCTCACCCATCTTCTGGTAGCGCTGGATGAAGTCACCCAAGCGGTCGAGCAACTGCTCGGCAATGCCAAACACCTTCTCCTGATTCTCGGCCTGCTGGTTTTGTACCCACGCCAGATGAATCATGTGGAGAATGCCCAGCAGATTCTGTTCGCCCGTGATAAACACCTTACGCTCAAAGGCCTCGCGCCACAGCGACGGGTCGTTGGCCAGCGCCAGTTGCAGCGACGACTCGAAGGGCACGAACATGATGACGAAGTCGACAGCCTCGCGTGGCGGTTTGATGTATTTCGAGTAGTCCTTGCGTGCCAGCTCTGTCACGTGACTGCGCACCGAACGGAGATGCTCCTGCAGGGCACGCTCTTTCTCCTCGGGCGTCTCGGCATTGACGTAGCGCTCATAAGCTACCAGCGACACCTTCGAGTCGATAATGGCATCCTGACCCTGTGGATAGTGCAATATCACATCAGGTTGCATCTCACGGCCAGTCTCATCATGCTTCAAAGGCCTACCCAACTCATCACGTAGTCTGGCCTGTACCTCATAGTGAATACCTTCAGTCAGTCCCTGACTCGTCAATAAGTCGCCAAGGATTATCTCACCCATGTTGCCGCTCACCTTGTTGTCGCGACGCAACACGTTGGCCAGGCCTTCGGCCTTCTCGCCAATCTCGCGGTTCGACTCCATCATCAGTCGCAACTGTTCGCGCAGCGACGCCGACTGTTCGGTATGGTCCTTGGTATTGTCGTTGATGGCCTTGCGCATCTCGCTGATGGCGTCCTTCAGCGGTTGGGTGATGGTGCCCATCGACTCACGGTTCTCTTCTTTCAGCTTCTTGGCCTGAGCGTCAGCCAGCAGTTGTCCCATATCGCGCAACTGTTCTCGGGTGGTCTTCAGCATCTGCACTTCGGTCTCCTTGCGAGCCAGTTCAACGCTGAGTTGTCCCACCTTGGGGTTCAACAGCAAATAGGCAACTGTAGCACCTATTGCGATACCTATTATAATATATAGTGCTATCATCATGTGTGCAAAGTTACGAAATATTTATCAATTACCAACCATCTGAAGGGTATTATTTCGCACCTTCAGTTTGTGTTTTGGGCCAGTTCACCAAAAAGAGTTGTTCCGTAGCACGGGTAAAGGCGGTATACAGCCAGTGGATGTAATCGGTGGTTAGCATATCGTCGGTCATATAGCCCTGGTCGACGTAGATATGTGCCCACTGACCGCCTTGAGCCTTATGGCAAGTGGCGGCATAGGCAAACTTCACCTGCAGGGCGTTGTAGTAGCGGTCTTCCTTTACCTTTTTCAGGCGCTCGGCCTTCTGTGGAATGTCGGCATAGTCGTCCATCACGGCATTGAAGAGGCGTTCTTGTTGTTCACGGGTCAGCGCTGGCGCCTCGCTGGTCAGCGTGTCCAATAGGACGATAGCCGTCAGCTCGTAGTCGTCATAGTCAGGGAAGTTCATAGTCACCTCGGCAAAGCGGAAACCATAGAGTTCATGGACGTTGCGCACTCGGCGAACCACCGCCATGTCGCCATTGGCAATAAACGAGAGCTGAGCGGAGTCCTCACCAGCCGGAGGGGTATCCTTCACCCAATAGTAGTTGTTTTTTACAATCATCAGACGGTCACCACTGGTCAGCTCTTCTTCGCGCCCTAATATCATGTTGCGAATGCCCTGATTATAGATGTTGGCGCGCTTGTTGCTGCGCGTCACCACCAGCGTCTCGTCGAGTCCCGCATGCGAGTAACTGGAAGCCAGCGTCTCGATGAGTTCGTCGCCAGGCACCATGCGAATATCCTCGAAGTCCTCGAAGCGAATCTTTGGCAATTCACATCTTACATCAGCCATCTTACATCTTACTTGAGTAGCATTCCACAGGATGCCCGACTCCTGACTCTGGCGCAGCACTTCGTTGAGCGTACATTCATAGACCTCCAAGCCATAGCCACGTAGCACGCTGGTCATCAATGCCGGACTATGCTGTTCACCCACAGGTGGCAACTGTGCATGATCGCCGAGGAGCATCAGCCGGCAGTTGCGTCCGTTATATACAAACTGTATAAGGTCGTCCAACAACGGCGTGTCGCCATTAGCTATCATCGAAGCCTCATCGACGATAAACAGCGTATCGTGGGCCGCATTGTAGCCCAACGAGAAGCCGCCTTCCAACGACTTCTGACGATAGATGCGCCGATGGATGGTAGATGCCGGACAAGCCGCATACATCGAGAACACCTTGGCGGCACGTCCCGTAGGCGCCAACAGCACCAGCGACTGTCCCAGCGATTGCAGCGACTTGACGAAGGCAGCGGCCAGCGTGGTCTTGCCCGTACCCGCCGAGCCTCGCAACACCATGACGGCCTCGTCGCGCCTGTCAGTCAGAAATGCTGAGAAGACGTCGATGGCCTGCTCTTGTTCGGCTGTGGGCACATAGCGGAAAGCCTCTTGAATGCGGTATCTTAGCTCGTCGGTAATCATATTTTGCTGCAAAGATACGAAATATTTCTTAATTCTTAATTCTTAATTCTTATTTTATTCGTACCTTTGCAACCGAAATGACAAGCATTCAAAAGACCAATATCATTCTGGCGCTCGTAGTAGTCGTGCTCTGCATACTGTGTGCGCTAAGTATTCTGACATAATGGACAATACGCAACCTATCGCCAACAGCAACCGACAACAAAGGCTCGTCATCCGCATCAGCCGGGGACACATGTCGTTCTCTACCATTATTGAGGGCGAAATCGTCTACAAACCCTATGCTCTGAACAGCAGCATATCCGTTGCTGCCAACCTGCGTGAGGCACTCCGCAATGAACCACTGTTCAGCCGCTCCTACCATCAGGTGTTGGTCACGCTGGGGGCTCCCGTTCTGATGGTGCCTACCGACCTGTTTCAAGAAGACGAAAGCGAACAGCTGTATCGCCACGCCTTCTCACAGCAAAACCAGCAATACGTCAGCCACGCCGTGTTGCCCGACCTTAGCGCCGTAGCCATCTTCCCCATACTCAAAGACTTGCGAACGGTGCTGAACGACAGCTTCCGCAACGTCCAATTCTGCCCTGCAATGGCACCCGTCTGGCGCCATTTCTACCATCGCAGCTTTACAGGCCAGCATCAGAAGCTGTATGCTTACTTCCACGAGCGTCGCCTGGAGGTGTTTAGCTTTGGGCCCAACCGCTTTAAGTTTTGCAACAGTTTTGCCGTCAACAATCCCAACGATGCGTTGTACTACCTGCTGGCCACTTGGAAGCAACTGGCTATGGAGCCGGAGCACGACGAGCTACACCTTGCCGGAGACGTGCCCGATAGGGAGCAGTTGATAGAAGAGGCATCCAAATTTGTCAAGCGCGTATTCTACGCCAATCCTTCCGGAGAGTTCAATCGTGCCCCCATCACCAAGATCGAGGGCATGCCTTACGACCTCATGGTTTTATACATCAAGGGGAGGTAAGAAGTAAGAGGTAAGAAATAAGCGTATGCGTATCATCACAGGAAAATACAAGGGGCGCCATTTCGACATTCCGCGTTCGTTCAAGGCACGCCCGACGACCGACTTTGCCAAGGAGAACATCTTCAACGTGCTGACGCAGTATGTAGACTTCGACGAAGCGACAGCGTTAGACCTCTTCTCTGGCACAGGCAGCATCTCGCTGGAGTTGCTGTCGCGTGGCTGCCAGCAGGTGATTAGTGTAGAGATGGACCGCGACCATCACCGCTTCATTCAAGAGTGCATCAAAAAGCTAACAGCCAACACCTATCAGCCAACAGCCAACATCATTCCGCTTCGAGGTGATGTATTCCGCTTCATCAAAAGTTGTCATCAACAGTTCGACTTCATCTTTGCCGACCCGCCCTATGCGCTGAAGGAGCTGCCCACAATCCCTGACCTCATCTTCGAGAAAGCATTGCTGAAAGAGGGCGGCATCTTCGTCTTTGAGCACGGCAAAGACCACGACTTCTCTGCACATCCACACTTTGTGGAGCACAGAAGCTATGGCAGCGTCAACTTCTCACTATTCAGATAACATTACAACAGCGGAGACAACAGTCTGATCAGGCTCTCCCACAGTCGTCTGAAGAACGTAGGATGCAGACGGCCGGGCACATCTTTCAGGGCAATGCTCAGGTCTTCATCATCTTGGAACACCTTTTTTAAGCGCAGAGCCGTACCCTCGTCGTAGATAAACACGTTGGCCTCGAAGTTATTCTCGAACGAGCGGAAGTCCACATTCGTTGAGCCACACGTCGACAACGCATCGTCGCAGACCATCAGCTTCGAGTGCATGAAGCCTTCTTTATACAGGAACACCCTTGCACCAGCCTCGTGCAACTCACGCAGATAAGAGCGCGACGCCCAGTCCGTAAAACGCGCATCAGAACGATAGGGACAGATAATGCGCACGTCGACACCTCCTACTGCCGCCGTCTTCAAGGCAAACAGCACAGGTTCGTTGGGCAGGAAGTAAGGTGTCTCGATATACACATAGCGGCGGGCAGCAAGAATGACACGCACATAGCCCTGCATGATTTCCGGATATAAGGTCACCGGACTGCTGGTCACCACCTGCGCCAGATTGCCACGAAGGCCTGCAGACTCGTCGAAAGGCGGATAATACTTCCTGTTGGTAATCAGCGTACGGTCAACAAAATACCAGTCGACGAGAAAAGCACGCTGCAGACCATACACCACCGGGCCCTTCAGTCGCAACATGGTGTCGCGCCAGGCGGAGGAAACGTAGCGCTGGGCAATATTCATGCCGCCGATATATCCTATCTGTCCGTCAATCACGATGATTTTGCGGTGGTTGCGGTAGTTGGCCTTGCTCGTAAACGACGGGAAGCGCACAGGCAGATAGGGTTCAATCTCCACCCCACCCTTACGCAGAAACTCTATGAAACTATGGCTGACCTTCCAACAGCCCACATCATCGCAGATAACACGCACCTCGACACCCTCTTGGGCCTTGTCGACAAGGGCGTCGGCTACCAGTCGTCCCAAGGGGTCATCCTCGATGATATACATATCTATATGGATATGATGGTGTGCTTGCGAGATATCCTTCAACAGCTCTGGGAAGAAGGCATAACCATCGGTCATAATGTCTACCTGATTATCCTGGAAGGGCAATGAAAAATTCTGGTTGATAAACAAGTCTATCAACTGCTTATGGCGTTCAGGAAGGTGTAGATGCTGCTGTTCGACGAAGCCCAGCATAGACCGTCTCGACAACTGGTCGAGCGAGCGCTGACTGACCAGGCGCTCCTTTCGGTGGTTGATGCCGAAAAACAGGTAGAACACCACACCCACAATGGGAACAAAGAAGATGATCAGCGCCCAGGCAATGGTCTTGGCAGGCTGGCGGTTGTCCATCACCACATGGATGATGGCGACAGTCACCACCACCCACAGCAGCGTCATACTTAATATGTATAGCCATCCTTCCATCTCTCACCTCTACACCATCACATCCGTACCCCGCTGTCGGGCCAGCGCATTACGCAATTCCTGCGTCTGTTTGTAGTCATCCATCAGGCGCTTGACCATCTCCATATCCAGCCCCATAGACTTCAACTGTTGCTGGATGTCCTTCAGGTGCTGGTTGACCACATCCATGCGGAAGTCCAAGATCAGGTGTTGTACACGCTGACGCATCACAATCTCGTTGTTAGTCATCTCGAAGCTACGGCTCAGCTGATGGTTGTCGACACCCAACTGGATAGCCAACTGGCTGACCTCCGGATCGGGATGCTGCATAAAGTACTGTTCGGCCTTAAAGCCCGCATCAGCAGAATGCTCGACAGCCTCGCGGAGTATCCTGTTATAGCGCTCGTCGCTGAACGACAGGCCATCGCTGCCCAGGTCGTAGTCGATATATTGTGCGACATTCAGATTGACCAGCGACCCGTCCTCGGCCTCCAAATCCTTGAAGATAATCTCGTCGCCGTGGCGTATCACGTTCTGTATCAGCAGGCGCTCCACCTCGGTGGTCTGTGTCTTCGGTGAGTGGAGACCAAGAGGCACATCCTTGGGGAAAGCTGCCTGATTCGTCGTCGCCTGACGGCTTTGATCAGCAGCGACGTCTTCCTGGCGTGCTGTCTCACGCTGTTTCTGCTCTCTGTTTTCAGCAATGAACTTATTCGTCTGGGTGATCAATGTACGTTCGTTGACCTCCAAGCGACGGGAACAATCGGTAATATACGTAGCACGAACGATGGGATCAGGAATGACGCTGACAGAACGAACGATACTATTGATGGCCTCTGCCCGTTTGATGGGGTCGGTGACACCCTTTAACATAAGACTGGTCTTAAACTGTATGAAGTCTGTCTGATGCTCAGCGATATACTTCTTGAATTCCTCGGCGCTATGCTTGCGGGCAAACGAGTCGGGATCGTCGCCGTCAGGCAACAGTAGCACCTTGACATTCATACCTTCCTGCAACAGCATGTCGGTGCCACGCATGGCAGCATGGATGCCTGCCTCGTCACCATCGTAGAGCAGCACGATATTCTGCGTAAAGCGGTGCAACAGCTTAATCTGATAGATAGAAAGGGCCGTACCCGAGTTGGCCACAACATTCTCCAAGCCACACTGGTGCATGGCTATCACGTCGGTATAGCCCTCGACCATGTAGACGCAGTCTTCCTTGACGATAGCCTTCTTGGCCTGATAGATGCCGTAGAGCTCACGCTCCTTATGATAGATCTCTGAGTCGGGCGAGTTGACATACTTCTGCTGTACACCCTTCGTGGCAGCGTCGAGCTTGCGTCCGCCAAAGGCCACCACCTTGCCACTGACATTCAGCCACGGAAAGATGACTCGTCCTGCAAAACGGTCGTAAAGACCTCGTTCATTCTCTCCACAAAGTCCCGTTTTCAACAGGAATTCATCCTTGTAGCCTTTCCGACGCGCCTCGTTGGCCATTGCGTCACGCTTGGTGAGGGCAAAGCCCAACTTAAACTTCTCGATGATGTCGTCGCGGATGCCTCGGCTGCGGAAATACTGTCGGCCAATAGCCATTCCGTCGCTATTGTTCTTCAGAATGTCGTGAAAGTACTGGCAAGCCCATTCGTTGACCACAAACATCGACTCACGCTCGGTCTGCTGCTGCTTCTCCTCGGGTGTGAGCTCCTTCTCCTCAATCTCGATGTTATATTTCTTGGCCAACCAGCGCAGGGCCTCCGGATAGGTGATCTGCTCATGCTTCATCAGGAAGTTGACGGCATTGCCACCCTCGCCACAGGCAAAACACTTACATATCTGACGGGCTGGCGACACCATAAACGAGGGGGTCGTGTCGTCGTGGAACGGACACAAGCCCTTGTAGTTAACACCCGCTTTGCGAAGGTTAACAAACTCACCGACAACATCCACGATGTTGACGGCTTCCATAATCTTATCGACTGTCGCTCGGTCAATCATGCTTGCAAAGATAGTGCAAATCTGGCGAAATGCAAAATATTTGTTGCACAAAACGCTCGCTTTGTGCACAAAAGGGTTGTTTTTGTGCATTTTGTTTGGCTGTGTGCGATATTTTGCGTAATTTTGCAGCCGATTTTCAAGAAGGATATCATTTATACACATTATTATTATAATATGGCATTAAAAATTGTAGTACTTGCTAAGCAGGTACCCGACACAAGAAATGTGGGTAAGGACGCCATGACTGCCGAAGGAACGGTGAACCGCGCTGCCCTGCCCGCTATCTTCAATCCAGAAGATTTGAATGCCCTGGAGCAGGCCCTTCGCCTGAAGGAGCAGAACCCAGGCTCAACAGTAGGAATCCTCACGATGGGTCCTCCACGTGCAGGTGAGATTATCCGTCAGGGACTTTATCGTGGCGCTGATACTGGTTGGCTGCTGACCGACCGTCTCTTCGCTGGTGCTGATACCCTCGCTACATCTTATGCTCTGGCTACTGCCATCAAGAAGATTGGCGATGTAGACATCGTTATCGGTGGTCGTCAGGCTATCGACGGTGATACCGCTCAGGTAGGTCCTCAGGTGGCTCAGAAGCTGGGCCTCAACCAGGTTACATACGCTGAGGAGGTTCTCAGCGTTAAGGACGGTAAGGCTACCATCAAGCGTGTGATCGACGGTGGTGTAGAGACTGTAGAGGCTCCTCTGCCAGTTGTTATCACCGTTAACGGAAGCGCTGCTCCCTGTCGTCCCCAGAACGCTAAGCTGGTGATGAAGTACAAGCGTGCTACCTGTCCTATGGAGCGTCCTGCTGAGGGTACAGCTTACGACTATCTGTACGACGAGCGTCCTGAGCTGACCCTGAACCAGTGGTCTGTAGCTGATGTGGACGGTGACGTTGCACAGTGCGGTCTCAGTGGTTCACCCACCAAGGTGAAGGCCATCAAGAACATCGTGTTCCAGGCTAAGGAGTCGAAAACTTTGACGGCTTCTGATGCTGATATCGAGGGTATGATCAAAGAATTGTTGGAAGAGAAAATCATTGGCTAATAAGATATGAATAATGTTTTTGTTTACGTAGAAATTGAAGGAACAACTGTTCAAGAGGTTTCTCAAGAGTTGTTGACCAAGGGTCGTAAGCTCGCCAATGAACTGAACGTAGAGCTGCACGCCGTTGTTGCCGGTACCGGTATTTCTGGTAAGGTTGAGGATCAGATTCTGCCTTACGGTGTTGATAAGCTGTTTGTTTTCGACGCTAAGGATCTGTTCCCTTACACCTCAGCTCCCCACACTGATATTCTGGTTAACCTCTTCAAGGAGGAGCAGCCTCAGATCTGTCTGATGGGTGCTACTGTCATCGGTCGCGACCTCGGTCCACGTGTATCATCATCTCTGACCTCAGGTCTGACTGCCGACTGCACAGAGCTCGAGATTGGTCCGTACGAGGATAAGAAGAATAATAAGACATACGAGAATTTGCTCTATCAGATTCGTCCTGCCTTCGGTGGTAACATCGTGGCCACCATCGTCAACCCCGACCATCGTCCTCAGATGGCTACCGTCCGTTCTGGCGTTATGCAGAAGGCTCTGTACGATGGCGAGTGCAAGAAGGAGGTTGTTTACCCCGAGGTTAGCAAGTATGTCAGCCCCGAGGCTTTCGTAGTAAAGGTTCTGGATCACCACGTAGAGGCTGCTAAGCACAACCTGAAGGGTGCACCTATCGTTGTAGCCGGTGGTTACGGTATGGGTTGCAAGGAAAACTTCGACCAGCTGTTCGAGTTGGCTAAGGTGCTGCATGGTGAGGTTGGTGGTTCTCGTGCCGCTGTAGATGCTGGCTGGTTGGATCACGACCGTCAGATTGGTCAGACAGGTGTTACCGTTCACCCCAAGGTGTACATCGCCTGTGGTATCTCTGGACAGATTCAGCACATCGCTGGTATGCAGGATTCTGGTATCATCATCAGCATCAACTCCGACCCCGATGCGCCCATCAACCGCATCGCCGACTACGTCATCACTGGTACTGTTGAAGAGGTCGTTCCCAAGCTGATTAAGTACTATAAGCAGAACTCGAAGTAAATGAAGGCTAAGATAAAATTATTCCTTGATGCAATTGCTGCGATATTAAATGTTGGCGTGGCATGTTTTCCCGACAATTCTATTTACTTGAGAATCATGGGTGCCAGCCTTGCCTTTCTGTTTTCTTGGAATATTTTTGACGACTATAAAGAATTAAAGAAAGAATAATATTATGGCTAATTATTATAGCGATCATCCTGAGATCGGGTTCTACTTGAACCACCCCCTGATGGCTCGTATCGTTGAGCTGAAAGAAAAGGGTTTCGCTGATGCGAAAGAATATGACTACGCCCCCGTTGACCTGGGTGATGCCATCGAGAACTACAAGCAGATTCTCGACATCACTGGCGACGTGGCTGCCAATATCATCGAGCCAAACTCTGAGAGCGTTGACCTGGAAGGTCCACACCTCGAGAATGGTCGTATGATCTACGCCTCTAAGACTTACGAGAACCTCGACGCCACCCGTAAGGCTGGTCTGTGGGGTGTATCAATGCCTCGCCGTTACGGCGGTCTGAACCTGCCTAACGCTGTGTTCTCAATGCTCTCTGAGATGATTTCGGCTGCCGATGCCGGTTTCCAGAACATCTGGAGCCTGCAGAGCTGTATCGACACGCTGTACGAGTTCGGTTCAGAGGAGCAGCGCCAGAAGTACATCCCACGCGTTTGCGCTGGTGAGGGTATGAGTATGGACCTGACCGAGCCTGATGCTGGCTCTGACCTGCAGCGTGTGATGCTGAAGGCTACCTTCGACGAGAAGGAGAACTGCTGGCGTCTGAATGGTGTGAAGCGCTTCATCACCAACGGTGATAGCGACATCCACCTCGTGCTGGCTCGTTCTGAGGAGGGCACCAAGGACGGACGTGGTCTGTCAATGTTCATCTACGACAAGCGCCAGGGCGGTGTCGACGTACGTCACATCGAGCACAAGCTGGGTATCCACGGCTCACCTACCTGTGAGCTGACCTATAAGAATGCTAAGGCAGAGCTCTGCGGAAGCACACGTCTGGGTCTGATCAAGTACGTGATGGCTCTGATGAACGGTGCCCGTCTGGGTATCGCCGCTCAGTCAGTAGGTGTTGAGCAGGAGGCTTACAACGAGGGTCTGGCTTACGCTAAGGAGCGTCAGCAGTTTAACGATAAAATCATCAACTTCCCCGCTGTATACGACATGCTAAGTCGTATGAAGGCTAAGCTTGATGCTGGTCGTTCTCTCTTGTATGAAACTGCATGTTATGTAGACATTTATAAATGTTTGGAAGACATTGAAAGAGACCGCAAGCTCACTCCCGAGGAGAAGCAGGAGCTCAAGAAGTACCAGCGCTTGGCCGATGCATTCACACCACTGGCTAAGGGTATGAACTCTGAGTACGCCAACCAGAATGCCTACGATGCCATCAGCATCCACGGTGGTTCAGGTTTCATCATGGAGTACAAGAGCCAGCGTTTGTTCCGCGATGCTCGTATCTTCTCTATCTACGAGGGTACCACACAGCTGCAGGTTGTTGCTGCTATCCGCTACATCACCAACGGCACTATGCTTGCCAATATCAAGGAGATGGCCGCAAACCTCGAGGCTTGCGATTGCATGGCTGGTCTTAAGGCCCGCGTAGAGAAGCTCATTCCCGTTTACGAGGAGGCTCTTGCTAACGTGAAGGCTCTGGAGAATCAGGATGCACAAGACTTCTTGGCTCGTCGTCTGTACGATATGACTGCTGAGCTTGTGATGTCACTGCTCATCATCCGCGACGCCAGCAAGGCACCTGAGCTCTTCAAGAAGAGTGCCAACGTATATGTTCGCATGACCGAGGAAGATGTACTTGGCAAGTCTGCTTACATCAAGGCATTCCAGGTTGAGGATCTCGAGAACTTCCGTGCTGCCGAGAAAGAAGAGGCTGCCGAGTAAGTAACAATAGTCCATTCACACTATATTTATAGGTTAAGTGGCGGTTCTTTCTACGAGAATCGCCACTTTTCGTCAATATTTCCACCTGTTATTGTGGACAACAGCCTACCTTTGCAGTCATTAATAGAAAGCTACAAAAACAAATCAACATGAAACAACTACTAATCACACTACTGATGACGGTCTTGACAGTAGGCGCACAGGCCCAACAGTCACCAATTCCCGCATTCCCTGGAGCTGAAGGTTTCGGCATGTACACCACCGGAGGTCGCGGTGGCGATGTATATCATGTGACTACGCTCGAGGACAATGGCGACAACAAGGCACCACTGCCGGGTTCGCTGCGTCAGGCTATCCGCAAGAAAGGGCCACGCACCATTGTCTTCGACCTCAGCGGCACTATCCATCTGAAGAGTGAGCTGAAGATACAGAACGGCGACGTGACCATTGCCGGACAGACGGCTCCGGGCGACGGCATCTGCGTAGCCGACTATCCCTTCGTCATTGCTGCCGACAACGTCATCATCCGTTTTATGCGCTTCCGTCTGGGCAACGTAGCGCTGAAGGACAACCCTAAAGCTCACGAAGGCGACGGACTGGGAGCCTCCGACCACGACAACATTATCGTCGACCACTGCTCCATCTCGTGGAGCATCGATGAGTGCTGCTCGGTATACGGTGGAAAGAATATCACCGTTCAGTGGTGTATCGTCAGCCAAAGCCTGCGCAACAGCGGACACGAAAAGGGAGCCCACGGCTATGGCGGAAACTGGGGCGGCAGTGGGGCGTCGTATCACCATAACCTGCTGGCCCATCACGACTCACGCTGTCCGCGACTGGGGCCGCGAGCTACAACACAGGAAGACGAGCGCGTCGACATTCGCAATAACGTGTTCTACAACTGGAGCGGCAATGGCTGCTATGGCGGTGAGGGACAGAACATCAACATCGTCAACAACTATTACAAGCCCGGGCCTGCAACCGCTAAGCGCGGCAAGAAGATAGAGCAGCGCATCGCCCAGATTGGTGTGCGCAACTCTGCTTATACCAAGCACGACACCGACGAGCCCAACCGCTGGGACGTGATGTGGCACCGCTGGGGCAAGCTGTATGTCGATGGCAATATCAACGACAAATATCCCGACATCACAGAAGACAATTGGACGGAAGGCATCTATGCACAGGTGGACGAGAGCAAGACCGACGGCACATGGACGCAGGCCACCAAGGATACCATCCGCCTACAAAAACCCATCACGATTTTTCCTACCACAACCCATTTTGCCAATGTCGCCTTTAAGCGGGTACTCGACTATGCCGGATGCTCGCTGCACCGCGATCAGGTCGACGAGATGGTGGTTATGGACACCCGTTTTGGACTGGCCAGTCATACAGGGACCAAGCTTGACGCTAAAGGTCGCAAGAACAATCCCGGTATCATCGACGACCCAGAGGACAACCGTCCGACAGGCAAGGCCGCCAACGGCTGGCAGGCATGGCCCGTGCTGAATAGCCTACCCGCCCCCAAAGACACTGATGGCGACGGCATCCCCGACGAGTGGGAGAAAGAGGTGGGCATGGACCCCACCGAACCTGCTGACGGCAATACCGTACACTCCAGCGGCTACACCTATCTGGAAATCTATCTGAGCACACTGGTGGGGCAGATGATGCAGGCACAGAATGTCGGCGGAGAGATACAAGGACTTTAAAAACACAACGATTTAATCTGATGAACAAACTATTTCTGACATTACTGGGCACCCTGCTGCTTAGCATCACGACACAGCAGACACAGGCACAAATTCCCGCATTCCCTGGAGCAGAAGGATTTGGTATGTACACCACAGGAGGTCGCGGAGGCGCCGTCTTTCATGTAACGAGTCTCCTGGACAATGGCGGACAGGGAACCTTCCGTAAAGGCGTTGAGAGCGATGCTGCCCGCATCATCGTCTTCGACGTTAGTGGCACCATCCATCTGAGCCGTGCGCTAAGCATCAAAGGCAACAAAACCATTCTTGGACAGACAGCTCCCGGCGATGGTATCTGCGTAGCTGACTATCCGGTAGATATCAAAGGCAGCAACGTCATTATCCGCTATATGCGTTTTCGCTTAGGCAATAAATATGTGGCCAACCATGAAGGCGATGGACTGGGCGCAATGGACTGCAACAACATCATAATTGATCATTGCTCCGTCAGCTGGAGTATTGACGAATGTCTATCCGTCTATGGTGGACAGAATCTAACCGTGCAGTGGTGCATAGCCTCACAGAGTCTGAAGAATGCCGGACACTCTAAGGGTGCCCACGGTTATGGCGGCAACTGGGGCGGCAGCGGTGCTTCTTACCACCACAACCTGATAGCCCACAATGAGAGCCGTACGCCCCGTCTCGGTCCGCGTCCGGGTACTCAGACTGACGAACGTATGGACATGCGCAACAACGTCATCTACAACTGGGGAGGTGAGGGCTGCTATGGTGGTGAAGGTATGAACGTCAACATCGTCAACAACTACTATAAGCCCGGACCATGTACACTGAATTCCAGCACGCAGGTGCAGAAACGCATTGCCAAGATAGGCATCCGAACCACGGAATATACCAAGCACGGTACCGCCAATGCTAATGAGTGGGATATCATGTGGCACAAATGGGGAACGTTCTATGTTGATGGAAACTACAACAGTCTCCATGCCGACATCACTGCCGACAACTGGACCGACGGTATCTATAGCCAGATCAACAACAGCCAGTGCGACAACACTTTCAACGAGACCGTTGCGCAGCAGATGCACCTGACACTACCTGTCAGCTACTATTCCGTAACCACTCATTCAGCCAAGACGGCCTACGACCGCGTGCTGAGCTATGCTGGCTGTAGTCTGAAGCGCGACCAGTTAGACAACATCATCGTTAGCGACACACGTAACGGCATTGCCACCAGTACGGGTGAAAACAACAAAGGCGGTATTATCAATACTCAGAACGATGTGGCTGACGTTATCACAGGCAGCGACAGTCCCTGGCCTACACTGGAAACCAGCGGCACTACGCTGGTTGTTGAAAACGAGAAAGACATTGCCGCCAACGGCTACGCCAATATCGAAAATGCTGCCAACGAGCTTGTGGCAGCCATCACAGCAGCTCAGAATGTCGACGGCACAGAGCTCAGCGGACAAGATATCTTTGTCAATACCGATCCTCAGGAGTATGTGCTGAATAAGAGCACTTCGACAACCGCTAGTAAAGCTACCACCTATACTTTCAGCAATGGCTTCAGCATTACTACTAATAATAAGGAATATGGCACTGTCGACTCATGGATTAAGTATTCCGCTGGTCAGCAGTATACCATCCATATTCCCAACGCGCTGAAAGTCGTAAAAGTAGAGATTTCCGGCAAGTCAAACTATGACAACACAGAGAAAGACACCTATCTAAGCGAGCTAAATGGTCAGACCTTTGGTGGAACAGACTATGTATATCCTGACAAGAGTGTAGGAACCACTGCCTCTTATTCCTTCACGCTGGAACAGCCAGTGACCAACACATTGACCTTTACTCCTGGTGGACTTCAAGCGCTATGGGCCATTACGCTCTATGCCTATGACGATGCCACGGGCATTACAGAGGCAAGAAGCATGAGGCAAGAGGTGAGTGGCCAGATGTACAACCTCAACGGCCAGCGCGTCGGCCCAGGCCACAAGGGTATCGTGATTATGAACGGTAGAAAGATATTGGTGAAATAATTCGTCGCGAACACGCGGAATTTCCGCCAAGAGCGCTTTTTTCCACCTATTACGATAGAAAGCGCCCCACACTGATGGGGTGCTTTCTGTATCTTTGCACCCAGAAAATATTTAACTACTACATTCTACAAAACAAATCATGATGACGAAGAAGTTCTATTTCCTGACAACGCTCCTGCTCACAGTAGCAGGGGCCTTGTCCGTCACCGCCGAGACGGTGACCATTCCTACAGCCAGTGGTACATACATTGACTGGAACAAGTGTACGCTACAAAACGCTAAAGTAGAGAACAACGGCAAGGCCGCCTATTCTTTTATCAATACGCAGGCGGGCGTCTACACGATGGCTATGGACATTGCCAAATACAACAATGGCACTGTAGACATTGTCATCGCTGATGCCGAGACAGGCGCCGAGGAGGTCAGCCAGACCTATGCCATCACCGAGTCGCTGACACCCGCGAGCATCGTCTTGGAGGGCGAGCTGACTACTGGCATCAAGACCATGACGTTTACCTTCCACAACGAGAGCGGATATATCTGCAACTACAAGTCGCCGACCTTCACCAAGACAGCCGACCACTTTGCCAAGATAGCCGGAGTAACGGCAACTGGTGGGGAGACCAGCTCTCAGCAGAATATCAGAACATCTACACCACCCTGCCCGTTGTCAAGGTACAGTGTGTCGACGGCAACTGGTTTGAGCCCACTGGCGACCCTGTGGTTGCCAACAACAAGGCCACCTACGCCTTTCACATCACGATGGCTGGCAAGGAATCAGCAGCAATGAGGTAGATAATTTCTTGTTCATAGGTAGTTTGTTTTGTAAGCGTTATTTTGATTTCTGCTGCAAAGGTACGCAGAAAGACAAACGCCTATGGGAGATTCATTATCGTTAAGGGTAGTACGCCCCTACAAATCAGGGGAAAAGGGGGTAAATTCTATCGCAACAGGGAGAAAACGCTGACTTTCCCCCTACAGCATTTGGAGAATTAAGAAATAAATCGTATCTTTGCAAACATCAACATAAAAACGCTAAGCTATGAAGAAAAGATTATCTACGACACTGATGATACTGGCAACGGTACTGGTATCAACCGCACAGACACTACCCTACCAGAATGTAAACCTATCGGCAGCACAGCGAGCCGACGACCTGCTGGCACGACTGAGCCTCGAAGAGAAGGTCAGCCTGATGATGGACACCTCGCCAGCCATTCCCCGACTGGGCATCCCCCAGTTCCAATGGTGGAGCGAAGCACTGCACGGCATCGGCCGCAACGGCTTTGCCACCGTATTCCCCATTACGATGGCGATGGCTGCCTCGTGGGACGACGCCCTGCTGCATCAAGTATTCACCGCCGTGAGCGACGAGGCCCGAGTAAAAGCCCAGCAGGCCAAGCGGGCTGGCGACATCAAGCGCTATCAGGGCCTGTCGTTCTGGACGCCGAATATCAATATTTTCCGTGACCCTCGCTGGGGACGCGGACAGGAGACCTATGGCGAAGACCCCTACTTGACCAGCAAGATGGGGCTGGCCGTGGTGCGTGGCCTGCAGGGGATGAGCTACAACGGCGAATGGTTGGCAGGACCTAATGGACAATTGTCAAATGGTCAATGGTCAAATGGTCAATATAAAAAGCTGCTGGCCTGCGCCAAGCACTTTGCCGTGCATAGCGGTCCGGAATGGAACCGCCACGAGTTCAACGTCGAGCATCTGCCCGAGCGCGACCTTTGGGAGACCTACCTGCCAGCCTTCAAGTCTCTGGTACAGGAAGGCAAGGTGGCCGAGGTGATGTGCGCCTACCAGCGTATCGACGGACAGCCCTGCTGTGGGCAGACTCGCTACGAGCAACAGATACTGCGCGACGAGTGGGGCTTCGACGGACTGATCACCAGCGACTGCGGAGCCATCCGCGACTTCCTGCCCCGTTGGCACAATGTGTCCAAGGATGGAGCCGAGGCATCGGCCAAGGCCGTGCTGGCAGGCACCGACGTGGAGTGCGGTTCAGAGTATAAGCATCTGCCCGAGGCTGTGCGCCGTGGCGAGATCAAGGAGTCCGACCTCGACCGTAGCCTGCGTCGTCTGCTCATAGCCCGCTTCGAACTGGGCGACTTCGACAACGACGAGCAGAACGCCTGGACCAAGATTCCCGAAAGCGTGGTAGCCTCAAACGAACATAAGGCACTGGCCAGACAGATGGCCCAGAAGAGCATCGTACTGCTCAAGAATGACGGTGTGCTGCCCCTCACCCCATCATCCGTCACCCATCAACCCTCAGACATCGTCGTGATGGGTCCCAACGCCAACGACTCGGTGATGATGTGGGGCAACTACAGCGGCTACCCCACCCGTACCTTCACCGCTTTAGAGGGTATCAGCCAGAAGGCACCAGTGCGCTTTCTTCAAGGCTGCGGACTGACCCGCAACGAGGTTCTTGTCAGCCGTTACGAACAGATAGAGAGTCCATCGGGGCACCAAGGTATGCAGGCCGTTTACTGGAATAATACCGAGATGAAGGGCGAGCCCGTGACAATGGTAGAGATGAGACAGCCCATCCAACTGAGCAACGGCGGAAACACTGTATTTGCTCCAGGTGTCAACCTTGAAGACTTCTCAGCACAACTGAAGGGCGTCTTCAAGCCCACCGAGGACGAGACACTGCTTTTCGACATCAGCGGCGACGACAAGATGCGCCTGATAGTCAATGGCGACACGCTGGCCAACATCTGGAGTGTGCGCCAACGCATTCAGAAAGCCCGAAAGGAAGTGGCCGTCAAAGCCGGACAGCGCTACGACATCCAGATAGACTACGTGCAGGAGGCTGGCTATGGCGCCCTGAACTTTGACATCAAGAAGAAGACCAGTCCCACGCAGCAGGAACTGCTGACACAGATTGGGCAGGCAGAGACTGTCATCTTCGTAGGCGGCATCTCGCCCAGCCTCGAAGGCGAAGAGATGCGCGTCAGCGAGCCTGGCTTCAAGGGGGGCGACCGCACCAGCATCGAACTACCCCAAGCCCAGCGCGACATCCTGGCCATGCTTCACAAGGCTGGCAAGAAAGTTGTCTTCGTCAACTGCTCAGGCGGTGCTATGGCACTGGCTCCGGAGCTAGAGACGTGCGACGCCATCCTGCAATGGTGGTACGCCGGCGAACAGGGTGGCAAGGCATTGGCCGACGTGCTCTTTGGCGACTACAACCCCAGCGGCAAGTTGCCCGTCACGTTCTATAAGAGCACCGACGACCTGCCCGACTTCCTGGACTATACCATGGCCAACCGCACCTATCGCTACTTCCAGGGCGAGCCGCTGTTCCCCTTTGGCTACGGACTCAGCTATACCACGTTCACCATAGGCACACCGCAGTATAAGAATGGCAAGGTGCGCGTCAAGGTCAAAAACACAGGCCAGCGCGACGGAACGGAAATCGTACAGGTCTACATTCGCAATCCGCGCGACGCAGAGGGGCCCCTGAAGACGTTGCGTGGCTACCAGCGCGTCGACCTGAAGCGTGGCCAGAGCAAGGTGGTAGAGATAGCCCTGCCCCGCGAGCGCTTCGAGCTCTGGGATGCCGCCACCAACACCATGCGCGTGGTGCCAGGCACCTATGAGATATGGGTAGGCTCGTCGTCTGCCGACAATGATCTGAAGAAGACAATGGCAGTAAGGCCCACCGTTTAACCCTCTTCCTCTTCACCGCTTGGTCGATGCAGGATGATCTTCTTCTTGCCGTCTACGGTGATGGTCTCTACCTCGCTGCGCTCAGCGATCAGTCCGTGACCGATCATGTGCTCTGCCAGTCCGCGGGTGCCCAGCACCGTGGGGTTGAATCGCTTGGCGTAGTACTTGCCGCTCTTGCGCGGGTTGCTCGACTTGTCCTGTCGCAGGTAGTACTGATAAGGAATCTTTTTTGTCGCCCTCCCGGCAGGTCGGTCATCTTGTGCCACATCGGCGGCCATCTTGTGCCACATCGGAGCTCATCTTGTGCCACATCGTTGCTGACCTTCTAACATCTCCCTTCGTTCCGGACCGTCGGCAGGTGTATCGGTTGATTGACAGTGCGAAGGTACAACGATTTTTCGGCACTTCCAAATTTTTCGGCATTTCTGCCTGCAAAAATGCGAAAAACGCGCCCTTTTCGCGATTTTCCGATTTTATTTTTCGGAACGTGTGCAAATCGCTCATTTTTTAGAGGGGGGTAAGGGGGGAGTCAACCCATTCAGCTGTCGCAGTCAACTTTCTTAGTTGAAGGAGTCAAGTTTTTTTTAGGGTTGCAAGCACTAAACAGACGCTTGTGACAGATGTGACAGATGACAGTTTTATTTTTGCCCATACCCATCCGTTTGAAATTAGTTTATTATATATATTATATTATAATATAATATATATAATAAAATTTACTTACAACTCTAAAAGCTATTTTTCTAACCTCATACCCCATATCGTGATATAAAACTGTCATCTGTCATACTGTCACAGACATGTATACTCTAAGCTGCTTCTAGGCTTATGTGGTACGACGAGAATGGTATCTACTATATTGGGCTGGAGGATTTCTGTCTAAATTGTATAGAAGAACTGGACAGTACACTTTGTGAGAATTCGCAGGATTTCTTTAAATAAAGGAAGTTTGGGAATTTGAGGAAAAACAAGGTTACGATTTGGAGACCGTACTCAATTCCACGTTCTTCCACCTAAAGGTAGAAGTGTGGCGTTGCAATCTGCTATAAATTGCTCAATGAACACCCGAAGATGGGTCACCAGCCGTTTCATGACTCATCATCGGGTGCAAAGTTACGAATAAGTAAGCAAAATACCAAATTTATTTGAGTATTTTCGAACGTGAGTAACTTCGAGACGCAGTCTCAAAGGTAATCATTTCTTCTGAATCCTCCAAATGCTTTGCCAATTATTCGCCATCGAATGGCAATTCGCCCAGATATTTGTCAAAGTCACTTTGAAACAGACGATCTTGTACTATACGATATTTCTCGAACTCTGTTTCTGCATGTTCCTTTGCTTCTTCGGCTGACACGCTCCCTGCTGTCTGCAACACCTCATTGCCACCAGCCGCTAAGATGGTGTCAATTTGTTTTGCCCAATCTTCCATTGTCATCGGAATATGACGCTTTGCCATTCGTTCTGCCAATTCGAGGACACCATTTACCAGTTGTCCCATATCTGCCAGTTCCATTTCTTTCAGATAGTTCTTGGCTATTGATACGTCCGTCTTGACTATCTTCCCATCAGGTGCATTCTCCCAGGTTGTCAACCCCATGTGCTCCTGTTCTGCATCAGCACGCTCTACAATCAACTCAGCGGCTGTTCTGCCATGCACGGCATAATGCATCTTATTCTGTATCATTTTGAAGAAGAGCCTTGTTGTGGGAGCATCGCGATTGTAATCAATGGCTGTTGCATAGATGTCCGTCAGTTTCTGATAGAACCTTCGCTCTGACAGACGAATCTCACGAATCTCAGCTAACAGGTGCTCAAAGTAGTCCTCATCCAAGAACGTGCCATTCTCCATACGTTTTCTGTCCAGCACATAACCACGAATAGCATATTCACGAAGCACACTTGTTGCCCATTGACGAAATTGCGTGGCACGAACGCTGTTTACGCGATAACCCACAGCGATGATAGCATCGAGTGAATAAAACTGTGTCTGGTAGTTCTTACCATCAGAGGCAGTTATTTCCATTTTGGAAACAACTGAATCATCCTTCAACTCTCCCGATTCAAAAATATTCTTCAGATGCTTACTGATAGCAGGAACATTGACATCAAACAACGTAGCCATCGCTTTCTGTGTGGCCCAGATGTTTTCGTCTTTGTAGTACACCTCAACGCCCTGTTCTTTGGCCTCAGCCTGAAATATCAGGAACTCAGCCGTACTATTCCTTATTTCTCTACGTTTTGCCATATCTTAAATATCGTTTGCAAAAATAATGTTTTTATTCCGTATATTGTTATTCTCTTTGCATTTTATCGCTTTTTGTCACTTATAGAAGGTAATCCAATTAGTCCTATACTTGTAACTTGAAGACGATTTGCTTTCAGGGAAGATTTCTTTCTCCTGCATGTCTTCATTTACGCCAAGCAGAATCAGTCCGCCTATGGTATTGGCAAAAGCCGAATATGTCTGCCAAATTGACTTCGGCACCTCAGCCTTCGCTTTCTTGCACTCCAGCGTTACTCGCTCACCTTTCAGCAATGCCTCTTATTGTTTTTTTCGTCCATCTTCATATTTCGTTTGCAAAGTTAATCAATTATTTAGGAATTCTACATTTCTTTTTAATGAATCAAATACTGTTCCTCTGATTCCATTCTGATTCCACACCATGGATTTTATGGCAAATTATGTTTGAGCCTGCATATGGCAGATTTTAACTGACAAACGTGCTTTTATAGATATAATTGGAGTTGACTTCTCTATTTCTCTCATTTCCTTAACATAAATGGAACCATCTTTATCTTCGGGATGAGGAAGCGCAACTAAACTACGATGCGTAAAATCATACCCCTTTGTTTTAAACGATAATATAACACCATACAGGTTTGTACCGTTTAAAGATATTAAATAAATGCCATCTGATAGATTTTCTGACATATACCTTTCATTAGAAAGAATATATTTCCCAGGGAATATATCTTCCTCGGGAAATAGAATTTGTTTCCGAATACAGTCTAAATTGGAATGCAATATATATTTATATCCTAAATGATAAAATGCAAGCAAATAAGCAGATTTTAGAATAGCTATAGCAGCACTTCTCGAATTGCTCTTTTGCTCTGAGATACTTATGTTTGCACTAATTCTGTCAAAAGTAATATTTGTTCCCAAACCTTCTTTTATTGAGGAAATAGTTTGAGGATTGTTCCTTTTTTCATCTATAAAAAAAAGTAATTCACCAACATTCCTTAACGTTGCATATGCATTAATACTCATATTGTCAACATTAAGTGTTGCCTTATGAGCTTTACTTGTGAAATTACGAAGAGAAAAACTATTTTTTATACCGTTAATCAAGTGCACATCCAAGCTAGAACCACAAATGTTATTACAGTCCTTACATGTGAGCAAAAGAGGCCGACCACCTAATTTTTCGGGAGGTACATGTTCTATTGTAATATTATCATAATCCGAAATATCAAACGATTTAAGACAAATAGGACAGATAAATGTATTAGCAAGTTCTTTCTTCTTCCCTTTTTCATCAATAAAAGGAAGTTTTTCTATAATGTTTTTATACAATAATAGTAAATGATTACGTTTGTTACTATTTCCCATGAAGAAATGAATTAAAGGGCATTAGCTGATTTAACACTATCTTTTTGAAATTTATCTCTTTCAATAGCCTTGTCTGCTTTCATAACATCATCAATAAAATTATTAGCTTCGGTATTGTTTATTATATCCCTAAACTGAATGGTAATCGTGTATTTGAAAGGCAAATCTTTATCATATACTCTTCCGTCCATTTCTGTTTCTTCCAAATATATTCCGATTGTTTTGTTATATGCCTCCCAATAGGCGAGTCGCCCCATGACGATAACTTTTTGACCATTAATTATTCTGCCAAAGTTATTGCATAATTGCAAATCCTTTTCTGTGCATTTCCCGTATTTCTTTTCAAAAAGTTTGATTAAATGGTTAACCTTCTCAGATATTACATCTCCATTTTCTCCATACTCATAAAAGGAACTCCAACTTATTGAATATAATCTCCCTTTGTAAAACTTAATATAATTGTTATATTTAAAATCATCCATATAACTCATGAAAGGTTCACATCCGGGAGTATAACCATATGGATAAGACTTAATATAGTTTGTACGCAGATTTTCAATATCAACGAAATTGTCCATTGATTGGAAATGATATCCATCAAAAATAAAGCCCAATCCATTCTTGTCTTTTAACAATTTCTCAAACTTACTAATAGCCAAATTTGCTTGAACTTGACTCATCCCGTAGCGAACTGTACCAAAAATTGTATCACCTAATGCGACAAAAATTCGTTCTCGTTCTATTGAATCTTGTTGTCTAATAAGGTTTAACTTCTTGATAGAATCTTCTATGGTTTGGTCGCTGTTTCCAGTTTTGCTTGTTCCTCTGTAATTACATGAAAAACAAATAGCAACAAGAGTAATAGATAACAATGCTTTTTTCATAATCATATTCTTTGTTATTCGATAATGTTCAACAAACTTATTATATTATCTGCTATTTCTTTTATTTCTCCCTCAGTCGTATAAATACTATAAACATATACTTTGTTCAAGCAAGGAAGTCGAATGACATCAGAATCAAAATACAATCGGAATGATAATATGATTTCGGATAACTTATAGACATCATATTCCAAGTATTTTGCATCTCTGATATAATCAAAGTCCCGTTCGATATTGATAGAGATTTTAGAACATTTGGTTACATTCAATAAATCTTCAGAGATAGAACGTCCCTTAGGACTTGTCTCTTCATATCTTTGTATATGTGTAACAATGGTATAAATATCACTGTCTAGACATTCCTTTATCTTAATTTTAAGAGGGAACGCAACTTTCTTTAATATACTCCAATTTCGTGTATTGACTAATTCTTCTAAAATCATAAGACTCAATTTTTTAGTAAAAACTAAGCTCTCCACTGTGATAGGAGATTTTCAAGACTCATTTCGTCCATAATTAAAACTTCACGGGGTCTGCTACCATGAGCAGCACCTACGATGCCAGCCTTTTCTAACTGATCCATTAGTCTGCCTGCTCGATTATAGCCAATAGCAAATTTACGTTGTATCAAGGAGGTACTTCCACTTTGTTCTCGGACTATCAGACGGGCAGCATCCTCAAACATTGGATCAAGATGCTGCATATCAACATCACGTGACTCACCACCGTATTCATTTTCATCAAAATATGGGTCAGGTAATTCAAATGGACTAATGTAGCCTTGTTGCTGAGAAATGAATTGGCAAATACGTTCTGTCTCAAGAGTGTCAATATAAGCACATTGTACACGAACTGGTTCGCCTCCATTTACATAAAGCATATCGCCATTACCTAAAAGTCTTTCTGCCCCTTCTCTATCTAAAATTACCCTTGAATCAACACTCTCAGGTACCCTAAATGAAATACGGGT